>Ga0316193_10000127_pt1 | contig 40575 bp, 36 predicted proteins | sample MerIslsedime2_MG_FD_207735 | JGI IMG/M metagenome (GOLD analysis project Ga0316193, IMG submission 207735) | Coastal sediment microbial communities from Maine, United States - Merrow Island sediment 2 | ecosystem: Environmental > Aquatic > Marine > Coastal > Sediment | place: USA: Maine... | reverse complement strand
CGACCCAGGCGGCCTCTTCGTTCGACGCTGAACGTGTTCGTGGCGATTTCCCGGCTCTTCACCAAGAGGTGCATGGGCAGCCGCTCGTCTATCTCGATAGTGCGGCCACTACGCTCAAACCCCAGGTCGTCATCGATGCGGTCGACGAAGTGTATGCGCGCGATTGCGCGAACATTCATCGAGCTGTGCATCTCTTGTCGCAGCGAGCCACCGCGCGGTTTGAGGGCGCTCGCGAGAAGGTCCGCGCGTTCCTCAACGCCCGGAAGACCAGTGAGATCGTCTTCACTCGCGGCACCACGGAGTCGATCAATCTCGTCGCACAGAGCTTTGGTCGCCCGCGACTTGGAGAAGGTGACGAGGTGCTCGTCACTGAGCTCGAACATCACTCGAACATCGTTCCCTGGCAGCTCCTCTGTCAGCAGACTGGCGCCAAGCTAGTAGTCGTCCCGATTACGGACAGAGGTGAGGTGCTCCTCGAAGCGTTCGAGACCAAGCTGAGTAAGCGAACCAAGATCGTTGCGTTTGCGCATGTGTCGAACGCGCTCGGAACGGTGCTCCCCGCTTCAGAGATCATCGCCATGGCGCACGCCTCGGGCGCCGTCACGGTGCTCGACGGCGCCCAGGCTGTCTCTCACGTCGAGGCCGACATGCAGGCGCTCGACTGTGATTTCTACGCCTTTAGCGGGCACAAACTGTACGGACCGACCGGCATCGGTGTGCTCTACGGCAAAGAGCGATTGCTCGAGGAGATGCCGCCGTATCAGGGCGGTGGCGACATGATTCGCTCGGTCACGTTCGAGGAGACGATCTACAACGAGCTGCCGTACAAGTTCGAAGCCGGTACACCCAACATTGCTGGGGCGATCGGGCTCGGGGCCGCGGTCGACTACTACAGCTCTTTCGATCTTCCTGCCGTCCATGCGTACGAGGCCGACGTGCTTCGCTACGCGACCGACGCGCTGCAAACCGTCCCTGGGCTTCGCTTGATTGGGACTGCTCCGGGCAAGGTTTCCGCGCTTTCGTTTCTGATGGATGCCGCACACCCACACGACATTGGTACCATCGTCGACGCAGAGGGTGTCGCTGTCCGGACCGGCCATCATTGTGCGCAGCCCGTGATGGAGCATTTCGGAGTGGCAGCGACGGCGCGGGCTTCGCTCGGCATGTACAACACGAAGGCCGACATCGATGCGCTAGTGCGCGCGCTTCACAAAGTGCAGGAGCTGTTTGGCTGATGGACCTTCGCGAACTCTACCAAGAAGTGATCCTCGATCACGGCAAGAACCCGAGGAACCATCGTTTTCCCGAACCTTACAATCGCGAGGGTCGTGGCTACAATCCGCTCTGCGGCGACAAGATCACGCTTCGCTTACAGCTCGATGGTGACACGATCAGCGATATTGGGTTCATCGGCCAGGGTTGCGCGATCTCCCAAGCGTCTTGCTCCACGATGACAGAGGCGCTCAAGGGAAAGACTTTGGCCGAAGTAGAGGCTTTGTTCGGCAAGTTCCATGCGATGGTGACGACCGATGCCGACGCCGCGAACGAGGATGCCCTCGGCAAGCTTGCCGTGTTCGCGGGAGTCCGAGAGTTTCCGATGAGGGTCAAATGCGCGACCCTTGGTTGGCACACCTTGCAACAAGCCCTTCATGACGAAGCCGGCGAAGCGAAGACGGAGTAGGCGGGTGGGCGACGATATCGAGCGATTGAAGATCCACAAGATCAAGCCGCGGACGACGTCCGACCACCTGTTCTTGCCGATCTCGGATACTCCACACGCGCCGGTCGAGCCCGTCAGCGAAGCCGTGGGCGGCAGTGGCGTTCAGCCCACCGAGCCCGTCGATTGTGCGGCCGTCGAGACGGCTGTGATCGAGGCGCTCAAGACGGTCTACGACCCGGAGATTCCGGTCAACATCTACGACCTCGGACTCATCTATGGAGTCGAGGTCTCCGAGGTCGGTCGCGCCGAGATTCGAATGACGCTCACGGCGCCGGCATGTCCCGTTGCCGGTGCGCTCGTCGAAGAAGTGGCCGAGAAGGCAGGGCGGGTCGAGGGTGTTTCCAAGTCGCACGTCGAGCTCGTCTGGGACCCGCCGTGGACGCCCGACAACATGACCGATGCGGCAAAGCTCGAGCTCGGAATGCTCTAGCTGAAGCTGGGTTCTTGGCCGCGCAGAATGCGATCCAGGTCCCTGCGAATCACCTGGTTGCTCACCGAGGAGATGACTCGGCTCACTCCGGGAACGATTCGGCGTATTCGTTCGAGCGGGGTGATTACAGCCCGCACTGGATAGAGCGAGTACTTCCAGAGGTCGTCCGGGATGCCGAGGTTGTCGGCGATTTCGTCCCCGTTCAATGCGCGCGCGAGACCGTTGTGAAATCGGCTGACCGCCACTCCGAGCATGCGTGGGCCCGCACCTCGAGCGTTCTGCTCCGGGACCCTCAGTAGCTGCTCCGTTAGCTCCCGTGAGTCGGCATCTGGGCCGGGCTGCACCAAGTGAAGAAGGTCCGCGATGCGTCGTGTTCGTGTGTCGCTCGCCATGTGGTCGAGCAACCAGGGATCCACTCCGCTCAAGTGACCACAGTAGCGCCACATGGCGAGGATGGCCTTGCGCTCTTCGGCGCTCACGAAAAAGCCCAAGCGCTCCGCGCCATCCATCATCAAGAGCGAGAACTCGAGAAGCGTGCCCAGCATGTCGGACTGGTTGATCGCAACGCCCCAGTCTTGCTCGCGCCAGTCGGGCGACTGGCCACACGCGCGGCGCACGTGGGCGTGTATCAAGCACACTCGCAGCGAAATCTCACGACCCGCTCGGCCTTGCCGTAACCCGCCAACCTGGGTCGCCTCGCTCACGAAGCGGGCGGTTTCGGCGAGTCGGCGCTGCGTGTTGTGCTGAAGCTGTCCGGTGAAGGCCAAGGGCTTGACCGCCGCGCTCGAGTGGTATCCGTTGATGAGCGACCATGCGCTCAAGACAATCATCCCCATGATGCCAAAGCGTTGGTATGCGAGGGCGCCGACCTCGAGCTCTTCGAAGTCGACCCAGGGCGGAACCGCATCCGCACGCTCGAAGAAGCGCAGCAGCTCCGGTGAAGCGTCGCGGACGGCCGAGATGCCGTGCGCCAGCGCCTGCTCGAATTGCGCTCTCGCCGACGGACCGCCGAGCTCAATCGACGAAGCGAGGTCATCGGCGACGGCGTCGCCTACGAGGTAGAAGCTCGCGTAGCGATCCGCATCTTCACCAAACGCTTGTCGTGCCTGCTGCCGATTCGAGTAGCGGCTTGGGAACCCTTCATCCATCTCCGTGCCAATCTAGGGATTCGAGGCCAGAGTGCCAGGGGCGGCGTCGGCCGCTTGCGTGTGCGCGACCGGTCCCTATGCCCTCTTCATGACTCGCCTGCTCATCGTTTCGGTCGTGGCCGCCCTCGTGCTCGGCTGCCAGGACAAACAGCCTGCATCGACGCCTGCGTCCGGTCTCGTTCAGACTGACTCCTCGCTTCCGACCCCGGAGCAATTTTCCGCGCAGTTCTCCTCATTCGACTCATATTGGCACCAGAGCAAGGCGGAGCTCACTCGGTACACGCTTCGTCAGGCGCGCTACGGCGAAACGCACGACGGCGAGGCGGTGTTGATTTTCGTGACCGAGGACTTCATGCCGACCCTTCAGGTCAAGCAGGAGCAGGGCGAGTCGGAGAATGCCGTGTCAGTCCTGAAGCTAAACGCACATCGGCGCTTCTACACCGGCATCTATCCCTACAATGTGATGACCTCGTCGTTTACGCCTGCATCCGGCACGCCAACGCTCAAGTTGAGCAGCACGGTTCAGGAATGGTGTGGGCAGGTCTACAGCCAGATCAACCGGCGTCCGGACGGCCTTCACACGCTGATGCACTCCTACTTTCAAAACGAGGCGGACCAGAAGACCGTGCTTCCCGATGCGGCGCTGGAAGATGGGCTCTGGGCGAGAATTCGAATCGACCCCTCGAGCATCGAGGTTGGCAGTCGCGAAATCGTTCCCGCCCTCGACTACATCCGCATGCGCCACAAGGCCCTTCGGCCGTATCCCGCGGCTGTCACGCGCACCGAAGGGGTCAGCACTGACCTAGTGGATCATCCCGTGTCGGTGCTCCGAGTCGACTATCCGGCCTTGGGGCGGGCGCTCGCGATTTACTACGAACCCGCGTTCCCTCACATCATCCAGGCTTGGGAGGAAACCGAAGGGCCTTTCCGCACCACCGCCGTGCGAACGCACGCGATCATGGATGACTACTGGAGTCACAACTCGGCCAATGACGCTTCGTACCGAGAAGCCCTCGGGCTCGAGTACTAGCTCAGTTGCGCTTCTACTTCTTCGCGCCGCTGAACTGCTCTTCCTTTTTCCGAAACAGGACGTTGAAGGTCGTGAGCGAGCCGTAGCAGCCGGTGACGTACTGCTGAAACTGCACCTTCTCTTCGTCGGTCAGGCCCTTGTGGCTGTTGATCTTTTGCTCGAGCACGCGGAGCTTGTCGCGGACCATGACGAGCTTCTTGAAGAACACGTCTAGAGGAATGCGCTTTTCCTGGGTTCCTTCTCTACCCGGAACGAGGACGAGCTCGCCGTCGTTCCAGCGTTCCCCCATCTCGACGTCGCGGATGCCGAGCTCGTCCAAAAGGACCTCGCGAAGGACTTGCCGAAAGGTGTCTTGATCCATGTCGATTCCAATCTCCGAAGGAATGGTGGGCCGCGGCTTCGCGCTGCTCTCTTCGCGGTAGTGCCGAGGTGCGCCGGCAGCTGGCTTGCGTTTCAGTGCTTGCTCCCAAGGCACGTCCTTGGGCTTATGGCTCGAGCAGGTGGCGGCATCGCGCACGGGCCACTGGAGCTGTTCGAGTCGGCAATTGCCGACACGCGATCCGTCGGGCTCCTCGCGCTTGGGCGTGTACCAGCCGCAGGTCCCGCAGCGTCCCGACAAGTCCCGACTCATCCCGCGGAACACTAGGTCACCCCCCACCCCCCGCCAAGGGGACACGCAGCCCCCTAAAAAGCTTCGCCGTTTCGGGCACCTACAACCCCAAACGCGCAATTTCCCCAAACCCCTCTTCGAAGCCCAGACGCGGTGCAGCCGCTCGCTCGCTTTGATCGAGTCGCACCGCCTCCTCCCAAGCGCCCGCTGACAAAGTGCGCGTTTAGGTCCGTAGCTGTGCGTAACGATTGCGGTTTTCGGGGGGGTGCGTGTCCCCTTGCTTGGTATACTCGTGGGGTGCTTTATTTTGCTTATGGGTCGAATCTTGATGCGGTGAACTGGAGGGGGTGGTGTCGCCACAGGGGGTACGACGCCGGTTCGATTGAAGCGCTCGGGCCAGCTTGGTTGCCGGACTACGAGCTCGTCTTTCACTATCGGTCTCGACTTCGGGCGGGGGGCGCGCTCGACGTCCGGCCCCGCCGCGGAACGGCGATTCCCGGGGCGCTCTTTCGCGTGCACGATTGGGAGGGACTCGACGCCAAAGAAGGTGTCTCGGGACACTTCTACCGGCGCCTTCCCGTCACGGCGCTCACCGAGGACGGGCACGCGCACGATGCCGTCACCTACACCCTTTGCGAACATCGGGTCGGCACGTTCGTTCCTCCAAGTGATGACTATCGCAGCTTCGTCACCAGAGGTCTGTCGCGTTTCGGTCACGGCCACGAAGGTTTCCTCGCCGCAGCCGAGGGCACTTCTTCGCCAGCGGCTCCCGATACCCTGTTCGCGTACGGTACCCTGATGCGAGGCCAGCCAAGCTACGAGCGGCTAGCGCCCCGCATGCGGCGAGTCCGAGGCCCGGCGCGCATCGAAGGCGCGTCGCTCCTGCGTATCGACTGGTACCCGGGGCTCGTCCTTGGCGCCGACGGCCAGGTTCATGGCGAGCTCTACGAGCTCGAGGACATCGATCTCGTACTCGGAGAGCTCGACGACTACGAGGACTTCGCGGGCTACGGCCAAGCCGGCTCGCTCTATCGCCGCTCGCTGATCAGCACACACACGGACACTGGTTCAACGCTCGCCTGGACATACATCTATTTGGGTGATCCCGGGCCTTTTCCCAGCATTCCTTCGGGCCGTTGGGCCGATGCTTGACTCGGTTTGCAGCAGCCGTAAAATGAGAGGCGTAATGAAGACCCACTGCGACATTCTGCGTAACTACTACTTTTGGTTCACCGACTGAGGTGGCCTGCGCGTAACGTCGCTCAAAGGCCGCCTCTCGGGGCGGCTTTTTTGGTTAATACCCGAAGCCGTAACGAGAGGGGCTGGAGCCCCGAACGATGGCACGGACTCAAAAACAACAAGCTCGACCACGACCTTCGCGAATACGTACTCCGGTCCGCAAGGCGACCGTGGTCCATGACGGCTCGGCTTTCCGGCTCGCGGCCGAGCTCCGGCAGCGTGGCTACCAGGTCGCGGAAGGTCCGCTGCTCAGCGCCGCGGCTCTGCATACGGAGCCCGAGCATCTTGCGGTGATCGCCACCCGCGGCGGCGCTGCAAGAAGCGAGCGCCTTCGCGAATGGGCACGGCAGCTCTGTTGGAACGGCGCCCCGGTGCTCGCCATCGGTGCGGCGATAGCGCCGGTGTCCGAGCTCTTCGGCTCTCTGCCGCCCAAAGCCGCTGACCAGCAGGTGAGCGGCCGACTGGCCGACATTCGTTCGGCCAGCCAGGGCCTCTTCAGCGGCTTGCCGGCGGAGTTCCGTCTTGCGCTCGCGGCGGGCGAGCGCTTCGATTCGAGCGCACTCAGTGCCGAGTTCAGCTCGACTGCATGGAGCCGCGATGGGGAGCTCATCGGCGCCTCCCACGTCTTCCGCCCGGTCCACTTGCTGCATCCCGCCGCTCTCGAGAGTGCAGAGATACGGCCCATCGTCATGGAAAACCTGATGCGCATCCTGAGAGAGCGCGGCGGCCGAGCGTTCTAGTCGCAGGCGTGTGCTACCACGATCGCCATGTCCGAATTCCCGGTGCTCCAATCCCTCGACGACGAGGGCGTGCTCACGCTCACGATGAATCGCCCGACTCGCAGGAACGCGTTCAACGCGGACGCGTTCCTGGCGCTCGGCCACGCGTTCTCGGAGGCCAACTCCGACCCGCGAGTGGCGGTCGTGCTTTTGACGGGGGCAGGCGAAGACTTCAGCTCCGGTCTCGACCTCTCGGCAATCGACATGAGCCGCGAGGGCGAGCCTCCGTTCGAGCGCATGATGGATTCTCTCTGTGCGTTCGAAAAACCCTTGGTGTGCGCCGCGAAGGGTTGCGCGATTGGCTTTGGCGCAACCGTGCTGTTCCATGCGGACGTGGTCTACCTTGGACGCAGCGCCAAGCTTCGCTTCCCCTTCGCAAGCCTCGGCCTCGTCACCGAAGCGGCCGCCGCGTATCTCGGTCCGGCAACGATCGGGCACAAGCAGGCCGCCGAGCTCTTGTTCACCGCCGAGTTCTTCGATGCGGAGAAGGCCCTCCAGTACGGCATGGCCACGCGAGTTCTTCCTGACGACGAGCTTGTCCCGGCCGCGCTCGGCAAGGCCCGGGAAATGGCGCAGTGGCCGGTCGATTCACTCGTCGAGATCAAGCGCATCATGAAAGCCATGCACGGCGACCAGGTCGCACGCGCGCGGCAGCTCGAGATGGAGGGCTTCGAAAAGCTCATGGGCTCACCCGCGAATATGGAAGCCTTCTCCGCCTTCATGGAGAGACGGGCGCCGGACTTCAAGCAGTTCCGGAAGTAGCCTCGCGCCGCCGATCGCCGAAGATTGGGATCGCGAGGATCACCGCGATGGTGGCGAGTAACACCCCGCTCCAGAAGAGGAACCGACCGTAGTTCCCTGGAATCAGCCAACCGAACCACTCGATCGCACACGCTGCGAGCACCGTGGCGGCCACTAGTGACCACTCCCGCGTCCGTGTCCCGCCGGGCCAGGCGGCGAGCATCAAAGGCCAAATGAACGCGATGTGCAGGTAGTAGTTCGATGGGTAGAAATAGATCGGGATCATCATCGTCCCAATCACCGCTGCGTCCGAGAGCCGTAGGCGCCGGGACGCACGTACGGCGAGCCCCGTATAAAAGAGCATGCCGAGTACGATGAGCCAGCGCCTGTCCTTCATCGTCTGTGCAGTGCGTGGACCCCAAAGGCCAGGGTCTTCCCCGCGTTCGCGGAGCACATGCCAGAGATTGTCGTGGTCGTAACTCGCGAGTGCGGTGATCCCGAGATGGTTCACGTTGGGCCGAGTCGCGTGCATCGAGATCTTCTCGGACCAGGCTCCCCAGGACTCGTTCCAACCGAACGTAGTCGTCGATGCCGCACCGATTACGAGCGCGATGAGCAAAGCGCCGGCCGCCACCTTGAAGAGCGGCACGACTTCGTCGAGAGGCTTGGCACCATGTTCGGGATTCCGCAGAGCCGCGAACAGACCCCAAGCGACCGGCGCCACGAGAAACGCGAGCGCGAGCGCGGGGAACGCACGAATCATGGCCGCCCAACCGAGCAGCATTCCCGCGAGCACGAGTCGCCGCGATTTGAGGGCACAGACGCCGAGCCCGATCAAGACCATCCAGTCGTTGCGAAGCGTCGAACCGCCCCAGTTACTCCCGAATTGGTACACGCTCGTCGCGCCGTACGCGACCATGCAAACCAGCGCGGCCCGTAGCCCAAACGTGCGCCACGCGACGGCGAAGAAGATCAACAGCAGCAACGGATCGAAGAGAGCGCCCCAGAGCAGAGTCGATTCGTTCGCATCCGTCGAGCCGTAGATCATGTAGGCCGCGAGCAGCCAAGCTGGTGTGGCGTTTCCACCGTGGTCGCGGAGGCTGCCGAGGTAGTCGCGCTTTCCCATGGCGCGCCAGAAGTAGGACATGTCTTGCTTCAGCTCTGCCCAGCGTTCTGGCGAGAAGCGTTGTTCGACGGCATGAATCTCGTCAGCGAGGTCTGCGACCGAGCGCATCTCGTAGTCGCGAAGGTCGCGCAGCCGAACATCGGAGATCGAGTTCAGCGATCCGTCGAGCTCTTCGTCCGCGTAGGCTTTGACGCTTGCGAGGTAGACTCCGTCGTACCCAAGTTCGTCGAAGTACTTCACGGCAGGGAAATACACGCGCATGTCCCAGGTGTGGACATAGGTGGGTTGGCGCTTGGCGCTATCGAAGAACTGGGGGTGACCAAAGTTGTAGAACGTCGATATCGACAGCAACGCCATCGCGGCTAGAAGCCCGGTGAGCATGCGGGTCCGCGCCCCGTCCGGCTGCAGTCCGAGCCTCAGCACTACGGCACAGGCGACGGTCGCGGCGACTGCGCGCGACAGGTCGATGAACGACGTCTCCATTGGCCAACCGCTCACGATTGCGGAGCAGACTGCAATTGCCGCTCCGCCCGAAAGCGTCCACAGCGCCAACCCTCGCTTGGAACCTGCGCGATCGAGCGCAGCGACCAGCACCGACAGCAAGCCGAACACGAGGAGCGCGAGCTGCGCCCAGATGGAAGCTGTTGCCTCGAAGTCCACCGCCAAGCTCGGCGGCCAAGGGGAGGGTTTTGCCGTGAAGAGCTGAAGCTCGCTCAGACTGACACTGCGGTCGCCGCCTTTCGCCCGCACCCGAACGAAGCGCCCGCGAGCGCCAAGTCCATCGGCGATCCGAGTCTGAAGCCCGTTCCCTACGACCGCGGGCGCGGTCCATAGAGGTGTGTATGTGGTGCCGTCCTCGGAAACCTCCAGGATGAACTCGTCGTTGTTGTCCCCCTGAAGGTAAGCCGCTTCGATCGGAGTGAGCTCACCGAGATCATAGACGAGGTACGCGCGGGGGCCGTTGAAGAAGGCGACGGCCTTCGCATCCCACGAGGCGCCGCGAAGTGCGCGCCGCCCGTCAGTGATCCGCTCCGCTCGTTTAACTGCGAGCGAGTCGCTCGGTGCCCCTAGCGCGATCTGCTGGTCGCTCGAGCTTCCGAGACATCCTCCCGCGAGAAGCAGCAACAGGGTCAGGCCGCGCCGGGTTCGGGTCATTGCTGCCGAAGCTGTAGCAGCGACCGACACAGGCGAGAAGTCCATCTTCGATTCCCCGACGCTTCGACAGAAAATGACAATTGCCTCCGGTCTATCAGCCAGGACGGAATAGTACGGGCAATACAGAATGAACGATATCGCCCTTTCTATGACTTCCCCTCGTGCTTGCGGACAGTTACCGCAGCAAGCCATCGGTCAGGGTTCGCACTTGTCTCGCCCAGGCGAGGGAAGTTCAGGTGTGTCGGTGTGTGACGCTCGTTTGACGCAATCCGTCAAAAGGACTAGTGGCGAAGCTTGAAGCGGGGCGAGTGGGTGTAGTGGTACAGCCCCCGTATATGCGAAGGGAGAATTACTACTATGACGACAAACATATTCCGATTTGGGCTCATGCTCGCGCTGTGCGCAGCGATGCTTGGTTGCAAGAAGGCGGATGACGCCGGAACCGAGGCCGCCGCCGCCGCCGAGGAGGCCGCTGCGGCCGCCGGTGAAGCCGCCGAGACTGCAGAAGAGGCCGCCGAGGTAGCCGTCGAGAAGGCTGACGAAGCCGTCGAAGCCACCGAAGAGGCCGCCGAAATGGCCGTAGAGGAGGCCAAGGAAGCCGCTGAAGAGGTGAAGGAAGCCGCTGTCGGCGCTGCTGAAGAGGCCAAGGAAGTCGCTGAAGAAGCCGCCGAAGACGCTAAGGGCGCTGCGGCCAAGGCTGCCGATCACGCCGGCCACTAGCGCGTCCGAGCCGCGAACGAATGAAGAACGCCAGCCCATCTTGGGCTGGCTTTTTTCGTGTTCGGGACCGGCTTCTCTTGTCATGCGCCGCTCGGCAAACTAGAACACGTTTCACTCTGGCGACGGCGCTGACGGACGCGAAACCATGTATATCGACTACACCCCCGAGCAACGAGCTTTGCGCGACGAGCTTCGCGCCTACTTCGACCGCCTGATCACCGATGAGCTGCTTGCGGAGCTCGACGAGTTCGAAGGCGGCGGACCCCTCTACCACAAGGCGATGCAGCAGCTCGGTGCGGATGGCTGGCTCGGCATCGGCTGGCCGAAGGAGCACGGTGGCCAAGGCCGCGGCCCCATCGAGCAGTTCATCTTCTTCGATGAAGTTCAGCGCGCTGGCTTCCCCATCCCGATCCTCACGCTCAATACCGTCGGGCCCACTCTCCTGAAGTTCGGCACAGACGAGCAGAAGGCGGAGTACCCGCCGAAGATCCTCGAGGGCAAGTGCCACTTCTCGATCGGCTACACGGAGCCCGAGTCTGGGACCGACCTAGCTTCGCTACAGACCAGCGCCGTCCGCGAGGGCGACCAGTACGTGATCAACGGCCAGAAGATCTGGACCAGCCTCGCGGACCACGCGGACTACATGTGGCTGGCTTGCCGAACGGATCCGGATGCGCCGCCGCACAAGGGGATTTCGATCATCATCGTGCCGGCTGATGCGGAAGGGGTACAGATCACGCCGATGCACGCACTGGGCGAGAACAACGTTCACGCGGTGTACTACGACAATGTGCGGGTTCCCGTCGGCAATCTGGTCGGCGGCGAGAACAAGGGCTGGCATCTCATCACGACTCAGCTCAATCACGAGCGCGTTGCACTTTGTTCGGTTGGACCGCTCGAAAAGATCTACACCCAGACCATCGAGTGGGCCAAAGGGGCCCCTAACGGCGACGGCGGGATGGTCATCGACCTCCCCTGGGTCAAGACGAACCTCGCGCGCGTCTACGCCAAGCTCGAGGTCTTGAAGCTCCTCAACTGGCAGCAGGCCTGGGGCATCGCCGAGGACAAGCTCTCACCTGCCGATGCTTCGGCGATCAAGGTGTTCGGCTCGGAGTTCTACGTCGAGGGCTCGCGGCTCTTGATGGAGGTCCACGGTGCCGCCGGCATCTTGCACCACAGCTCCGAGGCCACCCTTCTCAGAGGCCGCCTCGAGAAGTACTACCGCATGTCGCTCGTGCTCACCTTCGGCGGCGGGACCAACGAGATCCAACGGGACATCATCTGCCAAGCGGGGCTCCGCATGCCCCGGCTCGGAAGGCGCTGACGAGGCAATCATGGATTTCTCATTTTCAGACGACCAGAACAGCATCCGGGAGCTCGTCAAACAGGTCCTGACGGACATCGTGACTGACGACTCGCTCAAGGCCCTCGGCAAAGAGGGCACGTGGTTCCACGAGCGCGCATGGCGTCAGCTCGCCGAATCCGAGATGCTAGGCCTCGCCATTCCGGAGGAGTACGGCGGCGCCGGCATGGGGCTCACCGAGCTTTGTCTGATGTTGCAGGAGGTGGGTCGCACCGTCGCGCCGATTCCCGCAATCGAGACGCTGGTGGCGGCTGCGCTGCCGATTGCCGAGTTCGGCAGCGCCGAGCAGAAAGACCGCTTCCTCGGAGGCATCGCGCAGGGCCGGACGATCCTCACCCCCGCGCTCGTCGATTCGGGAAGCCGTGACCCCCTGCGACCCGCTGCCGTGGCACAGGCGGACGGGGATGCCTGGAGCGTCACTGGCCAGTTCACGAACGTCTCGTACGCCGATCGAGCGGAGCGGATCATCGTTCCCGCGCGCACCGACTCCGGCGCCACCCTCGTACTGCTCGTCGACCCCAACACCACGGGCGCGCGCCTGGGTCCGCAACGGGGCACCAATGGGCAACCGCTTTGGCTGCTCGACCTCGACGGCGCGTCGGTAGCTCCGGGGGACGTACTCGGCACTCCCGAAAACGGGGCTGATGTTCTTCGGTATCTGGTCGACCGCACAACCCTTGGTATTTGTGCCGTCGAGCTCGGGATTGCCGAGCAGGCGCTTTTCATGACCGCGAAATACTCGGGCGAGCGGCAGCAGTTTCGTGTACCGATCGGCGTCTTCCAGGGTGTTACGCAGCGCGTTGGTGATGCATACATCGACGTGCAGGCGATGCGTTCATCCCTATGGCAGGCGTGCTGGCGCCTCGACCAAGGGCTCGACGCCGAAAAGGAGCTCGCCGTCGCCAAGTTCTTCGCCTCCGAGGCAGGGGCGCGCGTCGTCGCTGCAGCCCAGCATGTGCACGGAGGGATGGGCTTCGACCGTGACTACCCGCTCTATCGTTATTTCATGACCTCTAAGCACCTCGAATTCACACTCGGCGGCACCCAGGAGAGCCTCACGAAGCTCGGGGAACTGATCAGCGCCTGAGCCCTTAAAAGTCCCTGCCTGGCGACCGAAAGTTGGTGAGACCATCAGAGCCAGGCAGGGAGGATGAAATGAAGGAGAGGTTGTATTGGGATATACGCAGCGAGGCGCCTCTCGTTACACGCATCTCCTTCGAATCTTCGTGCACGGGTGGCCCGCGTGAACGCACGTTGGCCCCATCCCCACTTCGGGCTATTTTCGAGTCATGGCCGTGAGCACCTTCTTCCGCGCCGAGGCGCTGACCACAGAGTCCAAAACCAACGTAGTCCGCGACACCTGGGACAGGCTGAACGGCCTCCCTGGCGGAAAGCGCCTCTTTAGTCACCTCATCGGCAGGCTCGCGCCCTACACAGCGACGATGGGCGCCGTCGTACGAGAGCTTGGCGACGGATATGCCGAGGTGACGTTGGCCGACCGCCGCGCTGTCCGGAACCACCTTTCGTGCGTCCATGCGGTCGCGCTTGCGAACCTCGTTGAGCTGACCGGCAACGTCGCGCTCGCGTACTCGCTGCCCGACGATGCGCGCTTCATCGTCGCCGGCATGAACCTCGACTATGTCAAGAAGGCGCGAGGCACGATCACGGGCGAATGCCGCATCCCGCCGATCGAGTCGAGCACGCGAAACGAGTACGACGTGCCCGTCACGCTCCGCGACCCGAGTGGCGAGGTCGTCGTCAATGGACTGCTCAAGACGCTGGTAGGCCCGAAGCAGTTCGCGTAGTCGCGGCTCGTTCGCATCTCACCCCCAGGTCTCAAGAGCGGCCGCTTGTCTCACTGTGTCAGTGGTTGACGCCCTGGAGTAGGGCCTTGGCTGCGGCTCTGGCCTGCTCGGTGACCGTGACACCGCCGAGCATTCGGGCGATCTCTTCGAGCCGTTCTTTGTCCGACAGCAGTTGGATGTCGCTCTTCGTGCGTTTGCCGACAACCTCCTTGTGCACCCGATAGTGTGCATCGGCATAGGCGGAGATCTGCGGCAGATGGGTGATGCAAAGGACCTGGCTGTGCTTCGCTACCTCGTGGATCTTTTGGCCGATAACCTCTGCGATCGCGCCGCCGACGCCGGCATCGACTTCGTCGAACACATACAGGCTCGCCGGGCCGAGGCCTGCGAGCACTCGTTTGATGGCCAGCATCGCGCGCGAGAGCTCGCCGCCGCTCGCGATCTTTCGAAGGGGCTTAGCTTCCTCGCCTCGGTTCGGGGCGATGAGTAGCTCAGCGCGGTCGATGCCGGTGGCCGACAACCTCGCGCTCCCGATCTGCAGTTCGCTCGGCCCACCTTCGAGCGATGCGAGCTCGACCGTCACCTTGGCTTCCCCCATCCCGAGCGACGCAAGCTCTGTGCTGATCGCCTTGCTCAGCTTGACGGCGGCGCGCTGTCGCTTCGTGCGGAGTGTTTGCGCCAGCGATGATGCACCCTCGAGAGCCTCATCGAGCTCTTTCTGACAATGGTCCAAGCGCTCTTCGTAGCGCTCGAGCGACTCGAGCTCGTCGGCAGCACGGTCTCGATGGGCGAGAATCGTCTCTGCGGTTTCTCCGTACTTCTTCTTGATGCGAATGAGTCGATCGAGCTGGTCTTCGAGAGAAGCGAGCCGAGCCGGATTGTACGAGAGGTCTCGCGCATAGCGCCCCAGTTCAGAGGCAGCGTCCTGGAGCTGCAGCAGTGCCTCCTTGATTTGCGAAGCCATCGGCTCGAGGCTCGGGTCGATGGCCGACGCTTGGTTTACGGAAGTCGCGATGCGGGATAGCGAGTCGCAGATGGAGTCATCGTCCGCGTAGAGCTGGGTTTCCGCCTCTCCCGCCGCCGTGCCGAGCTTCTCCGCGTGGCGCAGCCGCTCGCGTTCCACGACCAGTGCCTCTTCGCCCTCGATCACTTCCCGAAGCGACTCGATTTCGTCCACCTGGTATCGAAGAAGGTCTTCCCGATCGAGTCGTCCGCGCTCTTCGGTTACCACTTCCTCCAAACGAGCAGCGCTCTCGACGACCCGCTCATAGGCATCGCTCAAATCTTCGAGCAACGGCCCGTGCTTCGCGAAGGCGTCCAGGTACCCGAGGTGATGCCTTGCGTCCGCGAGGGAGTGGTACTCGTGCTGAGAGGAGATGTCGGCCAGGCCTTTGGTGACTTCCTTGAGTTGAGCCAGCGTGGCGAGGCGTCCGTTGATGTACGCGCGAGTGCGGCCTGCGGCGGTCACGACCCGGCGCACCACGAGCTCGCCCTCCGTTTCGATCCCGAGGTCGCGGACCGTCGCGAGGGCTATCGGATCGTCGCTCAAATCGAACAGAGCCTCGACCTCGGCTGCTTCCGCATCGGTGCGCACCACTTCTGGCCGCCCGCGGGCGCCGAGCACGAGCTGCAGAGCATCGACCAAGATCGATTTGCCCGCACCGGTCTCGCCGGTGACGATGTTCAGCCCCGCGTCGAGCTCGACTTCGAGCGCTTCGATGATTGCGAAGCTCCGAACGCGCAGGCACGTCAACACGCTGCCCGCTCTAGCACAGGCGTTGCGTGGGCGCTGTACAAGCGCTAGCAATCGCGTTGAATGTCCTCGTCCGCCGAAATTCGCGAATCGTTCCTTCGGTTCTTCGCCGAGCGTAACCACGAGCGCGTCCCCTCTGGCCCGCTGGTTCCGCCCAACGATCCGACCCTGATGTTTGCGAACGCTGGCATGGTCCAGTTCAAGGACGTCTTCACCGGCAAGGAGGAACGGCCGTATTCCCGCGCCACCTCCTCCCAGAAGTGCATTCGCATCAGCGGCAAGCACAACGACCTCGAGAACGTCGGGGTCACCGCGCGCCACCACACGTTCTTCGAGATGCTCGGCAACTTCTCGTTCGGTAACTACTTCAAGCGCGATGCCATTCAGTTCGCCTGGGACTACTTCATCGGCACCCTCGATCTCGACCCGGAACGACTGGTCGTCACGGTGTTCGGCGGCGAAGAGGGGCTCGCTCCCGCCGACGACGAGGCGGCATCGATTTGGAAAGATGTCACTGGGTTCCCGGACGAGCGCATCATCCGCTGCGGCGCGAAGGACAACTTCTGGCAGATGGGTGAAACCGGTCCCTGCGGACCGTGCTCGGAGATTCACTACTGCCTCGGTCTCGACGACATCGATCCGCGCACTTTCGGGGACGAACCGGCGGCCGATGGCCGCGGCTGGTTCGAGCTCTGGAATCTCGTCTTCATGCAGTTCGAGCGACACGCCGGCGGCCTCATGGAATCCCTTCCTGCCCCGTCGATCGACACCGGGGCTGGCCTCGAGCGTATCGCGGTCGTGAAGCAGGGCGTCCTCAGTAACTACGACACGGATCTCCTGCGGCCGATCGTGGAGCTAGCCTCCGACATCTCCGGCAAGCGTTACGGCGCGAGCCAATCAGACGACGACGTCAGCATGCGCGTCATCGCCGACCATGCGCGCACGACCGCGTTCCTGATTTCCGAAGGCGTGTTCCCCGATAAGGACGGGCGTTCCTACGTTCTCCGCCGGGTCATGCGTCGCGCGATTCGGCATGGGCATCGGCTCGGCATTCACGAATCGTTCCTCTACCATTGCGCGCTTCGCGTCGTCGACGACATGGGCGATGTCTACCCCCAGCTGGTCGAGCGCCGGGCCCTCATCGAGGAGATCACCCAGCAGGAGGAGGAGCGTTTCCGTCGAACGCTCGATCGCGGCCTTCAGCTCATTGCCGACAACGACGAGTGGAGGATGGACGCCGACTCCCGTTCACTGCCCGGCGGCGTTGCCTTCAAGCTCTATGATACCTACGGGTTTCCGCTCGATCTCCAGGAGGTCATCGGCGCGGAGCAGGGCTTTGCCATCGACCACGAAGGCTTCGAGAGCGAGCTCGAGCTGGCCCGCGAGCGAAGCCGTGGGTCCAAGGTTGGGAGCAGCGCGGTTGCCGAGGTCTATCCGGCGCTGGCCCAAGAGTTCGGTACCGTCGAGTTCTGCGGCTACGAAAGCGAAGTGGCTAAGGGCGACATCATCGCTCTACTTGCCGACGGCGCACGCATCGATGAGCTCAGTGAGGGCCAAGCGGGAGAGGTCGTCACCCGGGTCACGCCATTCTACCCGGAGCAGGGCGGTCAGGTGGGTGACCGTGGACTCATCACCGTCGGCGACTCTCGAGTCGAGGTCGACGATACTCAGAAACCAGTCGACGGCTTGATCGTGCACCAAGGCCGGGTCGTGTCTGGCTCGGTGACCGTAGGGGCCTCGGCCGAGCTCAGCGTCGATCGCGAGCTCCGCAGTGCCACCCGCCGTAACCACAGCGCGACCCATCTTCTGCATTGGGCTCTTCGCCAAGTCGTTGGCGAAACCGCAGCACAGAAAGGCTCGCTCGTCGGCCCCGATCGCCTCCGATTCGATTACAGCGGCACCCGTCCGCTCGAGCCTGCCGATCTCGAGCGCATCGAAGACTTGGTCAATGAACGCGTCCTCGCCAACACCGACATAACGACCGAGGCATTGCCGATGGACGAGGCCAAGAGCCGCGGGGCCATCGGCATCTTCGAAGAGAAGTATGGCGCGGTCGTCCGCATGTTGACGATTGGACCCTCGCTCGAGCTCTGCGGCGGGACGCACGCGTATCGCACGGGCGACATCGGCCTTTTCAAGGTTCTCTCGGAAACTGGCCTTGCTGCTGGCGTTCGTCGTATCGAGGCGACTACGGGACTCAACGCGCTTCGCCACGTTCGTCAGGTCGAGTCGCAGCTCACCGGCACCGCCACACTGCTCAAGGCACCGGCGCAGCAGGTTAACGAACGCGTCGAACGCCTCCTCGAGCAGCAGAAGGAAGCGCATCGCGAGATCGACCGGCTCAAGCGCTCGATCATGTCGGGCGACAGCGCAGACCTGTCCGCCGGGGCTCAGGAGGTCGATGGGGCGCGCGTACTCGGGGTCAAAGTCGACATCGGCGATGCCGGGACGCTCCGCGAGATGGCGGACCAGCTTCGCGACAAGCTTGCACCGGCAGTCATTCTCCTCGGTTCGCCAAGCAAGGACGGCAAGAAGGCGCTCTTGGTGTGCAGCGTGTCGAAGCCGCTCACCAAGAGGTTCCGCGCCGGTGACATCGTCAAAGCGGCCGCGTTGGTGGTTGGCGGCAACGGTGGCGGCCGACCCGACTTCGCTCAGGCCGGCGGACCGGACCCCAGCAAGCTCGATGAGGCAGTCTCGAAGGTGTACGAGCTGGTAGGGGCCTAGTTGTCTGCCAAGTCGAAGTTTTTATCGGCCGCGGCGAACGCATACCTGAGCTCTCGTCCGGCCAAGCACGCGCTCTTCAATGCGGGGCGGATCCTCTCGGGCGGCAAGCGAAGGGCGCGACTCTTCTATCGTGCGGACGACCCCTACAGTCATCTGCTCGTGCAAGTCGCTCCCCGACTGATGGACGAGTACGGGTTCGACATCGAGATCGTTCCGGTCGCGAAGCCAGGACTCTCGGCGACTCCCGCGCCGGAGATGCTTCTCCACCATGCGATGCGTGACGCCGCGATCCTCGCGCAGAGCTACGGTCTCAGCTTTCCTGCCGACGCGACGCCACCTCCCGAGGACCGCATTCGACGTGCGCATGCTGTCCTTCTCGAGCCGCGGCCATCCGCGACGCAGCTCGGCATCGCGCTCGAGCTAGGGGAGGCCGTCTGGCGTGACGATGGCGAGGCGCTTGCGGGCGTCGTCGCGCGACATGGTGGGATCTCGGGCGAATCCGTCCGTCCGGCTCTCGACGCCAACTACGTCGCGCTCGAACGTGCCGGGCACTATCAGCCCGGGATGCTCCAGTACGGTGGCGACTGGTACTGGAGCATCGATCGTCTTGGGCACCTCGAAGCACGCTTGAAGCGTGAAGGCGCGCAGGGGTCGCTTGGACTCTCCGCCCAGCGCTCCCCTCATTTGGCGTCCCTCATGGCAGGGCCCGACCCATCGTGCATCGAGCTCTTCGTATCGTTTCGAAGCCCCTACTCGTACGTCGTGATTCCGCAGCTCATCGAGTTACGCGATCGGTACGGCGTCGACATCCGCGTGCGACCCGTGCTGCCCATGGTGATGCGCGGACTCGCCGTGCCACTTGCCAAACGGCTCTACATCGCCCGGGACGCCAAGCGAGAAGCCGATCGCCTCGGCATTCCGTTCGGCAGGGTGTCTGATCCCTTGGGGAAGGGCATCGGCTATTGCCTGGCGGTCTTCCAGCAATGCGCCGAGCCTCGCGGCATTGGGCTTCAGTACTTTCACGAGATCGCCAAGGGCACCTGGTCCGAGGGGCGCGACGTCGCACAGCTTCCAGACCTCATCGAGCTGGCCGAGCGAAGCGGTATCGACGAGGCCGACGTCCGGGCGGCGATCGCGCAAGATGGCTGGAAGGATTGGGCGCAAGGCAATCGAGACGCACTCACCGAGCTTGGGCTCTGGGGCGTGCCCTCCTTCCGAATCGGGTCCTACGCGACCTGGGGCCAGGACCGCGTTCCACTCGTAGAGGCTGAAATTGCCGCTCTTTCCGCCCCACGCTGAGCCTCTTTTCGGGCGAAAGACTTTACGGGGGGCGATTTTCCTGTGACATTGATTACGTGAGCAATCCGGAAGAGAAGCTGGCTGGGGTGGACCAGTCTCTCGCCGACCTCGGCAAGAGCGATGAAGAGATCTCCGAGGTCCGCGGACGTTTTTCGCAGTCGGAGCCCGCCGACCTTGCTGCCGTCGATGACGCGCTCGGTTCGCTCAGCGACGGCGTCACGCTCGACACACCCGTCGCGCCCGCGCCACCGGTCGTATCAGAGGCGCCGGAGTCCGATTGGGATCACGACGACACCGAGATCGAGATCATGGACGAGTCCGACTTTGTCTTGCTGGTCGACGAGGACGAACTCGACGAACTCGAGAAGGTCGGCGAAGACGACGCGATGACGACGACTCCTCCTGCGCTGCCTGACCCAGATGGCGAAGAAGGTGACGGTTTCTTCAAGAAGCTATTCGGCAATCGCCGTAGCCGGCCGCCTCAGCCGTAGCTCTGAGCGCTTCGCTCAGAAGTAGAAGGTCCCGCCAAACGTCACCAAGGCGCCCGCCGACGTGTTGGTCCCACGAACACCGTCGAAGAACTCGGGTCGCGGGTCTCCGTCGACACGGTGCCGTATGACTCCTCGCACGTCTGCGTTGAGCGCGAATGCCGGGGCGAGCCGAAGCTCGACACCGAAACCGCCTTGCCCACCTACATGCGTCATCGTGCGCACTTCGTTGAAGAGTTCGACCCGACCGAACGAAGCGCCAGCGCCAAGCAGAAAGTAGAACTGGAACTTGTGCTGCGGGTTCAAGAAGAACAACACGTTGGCGGTCAACGGGATCTCCGTTCGGTAGAACCCTTGGTAGTCGTTGCCCGCGAAGTAGCCGGAGCCGAGGTCGATGCCGATGTACTTTTTGGGTCGAAACCGGAGCGCGCCGTTGAAGCCGCCCATCGATATCTCGGGTCCGAAGGTGCCGCCTACGTCGAAATGGAGTCCAACTTTGCGCTCGCGCTCCTTGCGGGGTGGCGGTGGAGGCGGCGTGGCGGGCTTGTGCTTGACCACCACCACGGTGGGCGGCCTGGTCTTGACCACCACTTGATTGGAGTCGTTGTCGTTCGGAACGACGATCACCTCGGCGCGCGCGGCTTTTGAGGTCGTCAGGAGCAGAGCTGTTGCCAGGACTGGCAGAAGGATGATTCGCGGCATGGGCACCTCTCGTCCTTCTACGAGACGACCCGGCGAAACATTCAACACGGGCGCGCCGTTGCTCGAACGAACCCAATTTGCGGCGATTCAGGCCTTCATCGGACGGAGCGTCGGTCTTCGAGAGCTCGGCCGAGGGTGACCTGATCTGTGAATTCGAGCTCGCCCCCGTGGGGAACGCCGGCCGCGATGCGAGACACCTTGACCGACATTGCGCTGAGCGTATCCGCGATGAAGAGGGCCGTCGCCTCGCCCTCGACGTTCAAGGGTGTGGCGATGATGACCTCTTTGAGGCCCTGGTCGGCGATGCGTCGCTCCAGTGCATCGAGCGGGAGCTGGTCTGGCCCGATTCCGTCGAGCGGTGCCAGCAAGCCGTGCAGCACATGATAGCGGCCCCGAAAACTGCCGAGACTCTCTAGCGCGATCAAGTCCGGCACCTTGGCCACGATGCAAACTACGGTCTCGTCCCGACGCGGATCCTGGCAGATGCCGCAGTGTGACTCCGCGCCGTAGTTCCCGCAGATCTCGCAGCGGGTGACCTCTTCGTGGATCGTGCTCAGCGCCTTTCCGAGTGCGTCCGCGTATTGAGGCTCTCCCTCGAGAACGTAAAACGCGAGACGCGCTGCGGTGCGTTCACCGATGCCGGGAAGCCGGGACAGAAGTGCGATCAACGACGCGATGGGGTCGTCGGGTGCCATCGGCTAGCCGATCCCTGGAATCGACAGCCCTCCCGTGATCTGTTCGATCTCGGCATCGACATGCTCCCGGGCCTTGGTGAGCGCGGCGTTGGCAGCTGCGACGACGAGGTCTTGCACCATCTCGAGGTCTTCTTGCTGTAGGAGAGACGGATCGATTCGGATCTCGGCGAGCTCAGGCACTCCATTGGCGACGGCCGTCACCATGTCGTTGCCGGCGCTTGCCTCGAAGGTTTCCTCTTTCAGCTCTTCTCGGCGCTGCTCGACCTTGCGTTGGATCCGCCCAGCCTGGCGCATCAGCTCACCCATTCCGCCTCGAAAACTCATTCGTCCCTCTCAGTCCGCCTCGATGTGTACGTTCAACTTGCCAGCCGATTCGGGAAAAACGTCGACCGCGTCGCGCACGCGCGGGTGGTTGAGCGCGGCTTTTCGTTTCGCCTCGACCTCGGCTTCTTTTCGTTTCGCGGCGACTGCTGCGACCGTCTTGCTCGAACCCTCGCTCTGGGCGTCGAATCGGATCTCCACCGCCGGACTGGAGCCGAGCTGAGCTTCGGCGACGCGTTCAATCGCTCGGATCGAGTCTCGCGACTGAGCCTGCCGGCCGTAGAAAGAACCGTCCTTGAATGAGAGGACGATGCGTTCGGGGCCCACCGCTTTCGGTACGCCGTGCTCGAGTACGGCTGCGAGTGCGGGCTGCTCCTGTGCGAGGCGCCCCACGAGCTCTTCCCACTCCTGAAGGGCAGCTCGTCGGATCGGGGTCAACACTTCGCCGCTGCTGGTGTGAAAGCCGCCGGAGTGCTTCGTCGCGGGCATGACCGGCTCGCTCGGGTCCTGCGGCTTGGGCTCGTCCGCTGGTTTTGGGTCCGCTAGCGCGGCGCGGGGTGCCGGGTCCTTGGGGGCCGGGTCGGGCTTGGGCGCCAGCGCCGGCTTCGCCTCGGCTTTGGGCTTCACCTCGGCCTTGGGTTTTGGTCGCGCCGGTGCGGGCTTTGGCTTGGTCGGGCGCGAGCCCCCAGAGGAGCTGCCCATGTTCCCGGAGCCACTCTGCAGGGCCTCGAGCCTCGCGAGCAGCTCGGCCACCGATTGAAGGGCAGGCCGGGTCGCGACTCGAACGAGCCCCATCTCGAGCATCAGTTTCGGGTTTGGGCTGCGCGCCATCTCCTCCATGACCATCGAGGTCGCGCGGAACGTTCGCTGAAGCTCCAAGATGTCGATGTCGGCAACTAGCGACTGGGCTGCTTCGCGTTCCTCCGGCACCCACTCCGCAGGATCGCCCGCCTCGAGCTTGAGCACCACCAAATCGCGCATGAGCTGAAGAAGCTGCCGCGCGAAGTGCTGCATGTCGACGCTCTTCTCGGCGAGGCCGTCGACTGCGCGGACTACCTCGGCGCCCTCGCCCTCGAGCACCGCTCGCGCGACATCGTAGAGCGCCTCTCGTGCGGCGATTCCGAGACTCGCAGCGACAGTGTCTGCGGTGATTCGGTCGCCCGCGACCGCGACCAGCTGATCGAGGAGCGTCAGCGCGTCTCGCATCGAACCGGTGGCCTCTCGAGCAACCACCGAGATGGCCTCGTCATCTGCCGACAGGCCCTCCGCGTTCAGGATGCTCGCCACGCGCTCCGCGATCAAGCGGTGCGGAATGAGCCGGAAGTCGTACTGCTGACAACGTGAGCGAATGGTGACCGGTACCTTGTGACTCTCGGTCGTGGCGAAGATGAACTTCACGTGGTCGGGGGGTTCTTCGAGGGTCTTCAGGAACGCGTTGAACGCGCCCGTCGAGAGCATGTGCACCTCGTCGACGATCACGATCTTGTAGCGGTCTCGTTGCGGCCGGTAGGGGAGAGACTCTTGAAGCCGACGGACGTCTTCGACGCTATTGTTCGAGGCGCCGTCGATCTCTTGCACGTCGACATCGACCCCGGCTGTGATCTCCAAGCACGGAGCGCACTCGTTGCAGGGTGTGGGTGTCGGACCCTTTTCGCAGTTCAGGGCCTTCGCGAGCAGCCGTGCGGTGGTGGTCTTTCCGACCCCGCGCACACCGGTGAACAGGAACGCATGAGCCACGCGATCGGAGTGGATGGCGTTCGCCAGCGTACGCGCCACGTGCTCCTGGCCGACCAGGTCGTCGAAGCTTTGCGGTCGGTATTTTCGAGCGAGAACGGTGTACGCCATGGGGCGAGCGAGCCTATCACGGCTCCGGGGCGGACGCAGCCGCGCTCACTCGATCGCGTCGGGCTCGGTTTCCTCGTCGAGCGCTTCCTCTTCATCGAGGTCGAGCTCGTCTTCTTCCTCCTCATCGTCGCCGTCGTCGCCGTCGTCGTCGCCCATGGCTTCCTGCATCATTTCTTCCATCGTGGGCATGCCGCCCGCGTCTTCGCCGCGATCGTCTTCCCCGTCGTTGTCCTCATCGATCATCGCATTGGGGTCCCCGCCCATGATCGCATTGCCAAGGCCGATCGAGAGCTGCGGATACCACGTGATCAAACCAAGACCGATCAGCATCAGTCCGACGAACGGCGCGACGCTTCGAATGACGTGGCCCAGGCCCTTCTCGTAAAGCGCGCTTGCCACGAAGAGGTTGAGACCGACCGGCGGGGTCAGGTAACCGATCTCGAGGTTCACGATGAAGATGATTCCGAAGTGCATCGGGTCGACGCCCATCGATGCCGCGATCGGCGCCAAGAGCGGCACGAACACGAACATCGCGCTCAGGATGTCCATCATCATTCCGACGGCCAGAAGAATGAGGTTGAGCAAGAGGAGGAACTGCCAGTACGCGAGGTCCTTGCCCTGAATCCACTCGACCATCAGGGCCGGGATCTCTTCCTTTTCGAGGAACTCGCCGAGGGCGAGCGCCATCACCATGATGACCAGGAAGGAGCCGAGAAAGACGCCCGTCTCGCCGAAGATGCCCGGGATGGCTTTGAGCTTCAGCGCTCGGTGCAGCCAAACCTCGACGACCACTGCGTAGGCGACCGAGACTGCGGATGCTTCGACCGCGTTGAAGATGCCGCCGTAGATGCCGCCGAGGATCAGGATCGGGAACATCAGAGCCCAGAAGCCGTCCCGAGTTGCGGCCGCGAGCTTCTTGAACTTGAACGCCTCCGTCGGGACCTTGTCCGTGATACCTTGGTAGAACGAGTAGCCGATCAGAATCGAGCCCATCACGAGGCCGGGACCGAAGCCCGAAGCGAACAGTCGCTCGACCTCGATTACGGCCGTCTGGTTGACGATCGGGTACACGATCATCGGGATGGACGGCGGGATTAGAATGCCCAGCGAGCCCGCCGACGTGAGCAAGCCGTGAGAGAAGCGCTCTTGGTATCCCGCCGAGATGAGGGCGGGCCCCATCATCGTGCCGATCGCGACGACGGTGGCGGGACTCGAGCCGCTGATCGCGGCAAAGAGCATGCAGGCAATGACACCGCTCATCGCCATGCCGCCAGGGACCCAGCCGATGAGGGCTTGCGCGAATTCGACCAGGCGTTGGCTGATTTGACCGCGGCTCATCACCGCGCCGCTCATGATGAAGAACGGAATGGCCAGTAGGGTAGGGCTATCGGCGAGACTTCGAATGCCCTCGATGATGATCGTGAACTGCTCCGGGTCTCGGAATCCGCTCCACAGGAAGAGGCTGCCGAGGGTGGCGATCCCGATCAGCACGAAGAGTGGCGCGCCAACCAGCGCGGCGGCGATGATCGCCGACGCGAGGATTCCGCCCTTGCCGAGGAAGGGCAGAAATAGAACCAGCATGACGACGATGAGGAAGGGCAGCTTTCGCTCTTTTATGGCTTCGGTCATCCCTCAGCCCCCTTCTTGGACATCTGCGTAGCGGCGACCACGGCTTCTTCCGCCGGTGCTGCGCCGTACGAGCCACCCATCATCGAGCTGAACGCGGCGGCGATGTAGCGCAGCGTCGTCATCGCGAAGGCCGCGGGCACCGCGATCGTCGCCACCCAGTCTGGGATGTTGGTCTGTTCGAAACGACCCTCGAGCTGGAGCGCTTCGCTCGCGTATTCGTAGCCGAGCAAGGCCATGAAGAAGCAAAATGACGCTGTGGCCAGGTAGCCGATCGCGTCGGTGTATCGAGCGATGGATGGAGGGACGACACGCTTCAGTGCGCCAACCTGAATATGCTTGCCCTGGTGCGCGCAGACGCTTGCGCCGAGGAAGCCCACCCAGAGCAGCATGATCAGCGAGAGCTCCTTCGACCAGCTGTACCCGTCGGGGAAGTAGTTCACCGTGATGTATATGAACAAGACGGTGACCACGACGAACGCGAGCAAGCGGGACACCAAACCCGGCTCTCGCTCCTTCAGTTGACCGAACAGCCACACTGCGGCGCAGAGCGCGTACAGCATGGTGTAGAACCAGCGCGACTCGACATTGGGCCGGGTCATGATCCAGCCGAGGAGCCCGAGTCCGGCACAGGCAAGCACCGTCTCGATGACCGGCTTGAGCTTCGACTGCTCGCCCGGCTCGGCGGCGTGTTTCTCGGCGGTCCAGAACGCGAAGTACACCAGACCAACGCCGATGACCGCAGTCGCCATCGGCCCAATCCTCGTGAGCGTCTCCATCGCCTCGGGGCTTTCGACGCCGAAGATGCGTGCGACCAACTCTGCGACCTTGCTGTCCGGAGCCGCGAGCCGCCGATACATCACGTCGAGAAAGACCATGACCGCCGACACGCCTAGGAAGGTCCAGAGGATCCCCATCTCGACGTTGAAGATCCAGTCATCGATGCGTCTAAGGACGCCGAATCGACCTTGATAGGAGTTCTTCTCGTCACCCGGATTCGCCATAGCGCCGGACGGTAACCTTGGATCACGATGGCAATCAAGGCTTCTTGCGGTACTGTCGCAAAAGAGCACATGCGTACAGTCATCCACTTCGACATGGACGCGTTTTTTGCGTCGGTGGAGCAGCTTGATGATCCGGAACTGCGCGGACGGCCGGTTTTGGTCGGCGCCCGTTCGCGGCGCGGGGTGGTGACCGCGGCCTCCTATGAGGCACGACCGACCGGGGTACGCTCCGCCATGTCGATGGTGGAGGCCCTCCGACGCTGTCCGGAGGCTATCGTCGTTCCGCCCCGACGGTCCCGCTATCTGGAGGTGAGTGCCGTCGTTTTCGAGGTGTTTCGGCGGTATACTCCACTAGTCGAAGGCCTTTCGATCGATGAGGCGTTCCTCGACGTCAGCGGGAGCCGGTCCCTTTTTGGGGATGGCCCCACGATCGCCCGTGCCATCAAAGACGAAGTAAAGGGCGAGCTCGGCCTCACGGGCTCTGCCGGGGTCGCGTCCAACAAGTTCGTCGCCAAGATCGCGAGCGACTTCGACAAGCCGGACGGTCTCACGATCGTGCCGGACGGGACTGAGGCGGCGTTTCTCGCGCCCATGCCGCTCGAGCGAATGTGGAGGGTGGGCCCGAAGGCCCGGGTGACCCTCCGCGATGCAGGGCTTCGAACCATCGGTGATCTCGCACGCTTGGACCTCGCCACGATCGAGCAACTGCTCGGGAGCTGGGGGCCCGTCGCTCGCGAGCTTGCGCGCGGTCATGATGAACGACCGGTCGTCGTTGGTCTGCCGCCGAAGAGCCTCGGTACCGAGTCGACCTTCGAGCGGGACCTCCGAACGCGCGAGGCACTGCTCAAGCCCATCCTCAGTCAGTCGATGCAGGTCGCCGACCGGCTCGTCGACAAGGGTCTCTGGGCGCAGGTCATCACACTGAAGATCAAGTATGGCGATCACCGGATCCGCACCCGTCAAACGCGGCTGCCCCGACCCATTGCCGATACGGACACGATCTTCGCGGCGACCAGCGAGCTCCTCGGGCGCTTCGACAATTTGCAATCTGGCGTGCGTCTTACCGGGGTGTCCGTCTCGAGCTTCTCCCGCGATCGCGACGACGAGCTGTTTCCCGATGCCGATCGGGCGCGGCGGGAGCGACTCGCTTCGACGACTCAGGCGCTTCGGGAGCGATACGGCAAGGCTGGATTAACCCGTGCGTCGCTCCTTTCAAGCCCGACTGAAAACTCTCACAATCAGAGTATCGGTCGACGAAATCCAGAGTCGCGTTGACACGTTCGGTGGCGCCATTTAGGGTCGGCCTGTTGCGTGATTCACGCAATGCTCTAGGGAGCCCCACCGGATGAACGCGAGACACACTAAGTTCATCTTCGTCACAGGGGGTGTTGTCAGCTCAATCGGAAAAGGCCTCGCGGCTGCTTCGATGGGCGCGCTCCTCGAAGCACGAGGATTACGGGTTACGAACATCAAGCTCGACCCGTACATCAACGTCGATCCCGGCACGATGTCACCCTTCCAGCATGGAGAGGTGTTCGTGACCGACGACGGCGCGGAAGCCGATCTCGACCTCGGCCATTACGAGCGTTTCACCAACGCGACGATGACCAAGGCGAACAATTTCACCACGGGTCGAATCTACGACTCTGTGATCTCTAAGGAGCGCCGGGGCGAGTATCTCGGCGCAACCATTCAGGTCATTCCGCACATCACCGACGAGATTAAGGCCCGCGTGCGCGAGGCGACTCGCAACGTCGACGTGGCGATCGTCGAGGTGGGCGGCACCGTCGGCGACATCGAGTCTCTTCCGTTCCTAGAGGCGGTTAGGCAACTTCGCGTCGAGGTCGGTCCGCAGAACAGTGTCTCGGTGCACGTGACGCTCGTGCCGCATATCGCTGCAGCCGGCGAGCTCAAGACCAAGCCCACCCAGCACTCGGTCAAAGAGTTGCTCGGCCTCGGGATTCAGCCGGAGATTCTGCTCTGCCGCGTCGATCGGGAGCTACCCCGCAAGCTCAAGGAAAAGATCGCGCACTTCTGCAACGTGCCCGTCGCCGCCGTCATCGCGGCCCCTGATGTGCCTGTGATTTACGAGCTTCCGCTGACTCTCCACGAGCAGGGCCTCGATCGGCTTCTTTGCGAGCGGCTCAACATCTGGTCTCGCGACCCCGATCTTTCGGTGTGGCGCCGCACCGTCGACCGCTACCTCGCCCCCGAGCGCGGCCACGTGTCGATCGCGCTCGTTGGCAAGTACGTCCACCTCCGCGATTCGTACAAGTCGCTGCATGAGGCTCTCGTTCACGCTTCTCTCGAGTGTGGCGTGAAGCTCGAGCTCGACTACGTCGACAGCGAAGAGCTCGAAACAGGCGACCTTCACGCGCGCCTCGGTCAGCACGACGCCATCTTGGTGCCGGGCGGCTTCGGGGACCGCGGCTCCGAGGGGAAGATTCGCGCCATTCAGTACGCTCGCGAGAACGACGTTCCGTTCTTCGGGATCTGTCTCGGGATGCAGATGGCCGTCGTCGAGTACGCTCGAAACGTCTGCGGTCTCGAAGGTGCGAACAGCGCAGAGTTCGTGCGTGACGCGAAGCACCTCGTCGTCGACATCATGCCCGACCAGCGCAACGTGGAGGACAAGGGTGCGACGATGCGACTTGGCGCTTACCCCTGCGCACTCAAGAGCGATTCGCTAGCCGCGAAGATCTACGGCGCCGCGCAGATCAGTGAGCGGCACCGACACCGCTACGAAGTCAACAACCAGTATCGAGACGATCTCGAGAACGGCGGCCTCGTGCTCTCGGGGCTCTCCCCGGACGAGCGTCTCGTCGAGATGGTCGAGCTTCCGGGTCATCCGCATTTCCTCGGGTGTCAGTTCCACCCGGAGTTCAAGAGCAAGCCGCACCGGCCGCACCCGCTCTTCACGACGTTCGTGCGAGCTGCAGTCGAGTACCACGCTCACCGAGCACAGAACGTCGGCGACGCCACCGACGCGCTCGTCAACTGAAGCTCCTCCGCTGCGCACGCGACGCTCGATCGTGCCGTTTTGGTAGCGAGAACCGCGGTTCGTTGCGGTGTCGTAGCGGGTGGGTTTAGGATCGGGTGGTGATCCGCTCTCCGCGCCGAAATTGGCTCACGATCCCGACTCGCATCGTGCTTGGGTACATCGTGGTGCTCGTGGCCTTCGGGGTCGTCGGCGGATTGAGCTTCCTCCAGCATAAGCGAACCTCGCAGACCCTCGGCCTGCTAGAGAATGGCTACTTGCCGTTGGCGCTGACCTTGAGTCAGGCGAAGGCCACGCAGAGCGTCTATGCCAACCTGGTGGAGCGCGCCCTCGAATCCGAGCGGAGCACGCCGACGAAGACTTGGCTCACAGCCGCGCTCAAGATTCGTCCGACGACGCTCAAGCGCGCCCTCGATGGTGTCGAGCGGGCGGAGAGCCTCGCCGAAGAACTTGGGCAAGCGGCACCTCTGCGTTCGGTTCGGCGGGAGCTCGACGCCATCGGGCGCGCCTATGAGCAGATCGACGAGCAATACGAGCTGCTCTTCGTCACGATGGAGGACGAGAGCGAAGAAGGTCGAGAGGCCGCCGAGGAACTGCTCTCGAAGCTCCGCAACACCGAGCAGCGTATCGAGCGCAACTACGATCGTGCGTCTCAGAGCGTTCAGCAGCGCATCTCCCGGACGAGTGCTCTGGCGGCGGCGCAGGCGGAGCGTGCCACGTTCTTGCTCGGGCTCCTCGGGCTCCTTGCGTTGCTCGTCGGTGTTGCGGTCACCTTCCTTTCACAGCGTCTGCTGCGTCCGATCCCGCTGCTGCACCAACGCGTCGCCGCCGTCGCGCGAGGTGACCTCTCGAGCGCGGTCGACATCAAGCGCGACGACGAGCTCGGTCAGCTCGTTGCGGAGTTCGAGCGAATGGTTCGCGCCTTGGCAGCTCGCGATCAAAGCCTTCGCGAGGCTGCTCTTGCCGAGCAGCGCTTGCAGCGGATGCAGGTGCAGATCGTCGAGGCGCTCCGAGCGGCCGTCGTGGTCGTCGACCGAGATCGAATCATCAAGACGACCAATCCCGCGGCGGACGAGGTTCTCGGGGTGTCGGCTCGTGAGGTTGGGGCATCGATCGACGATACGTCCCTTTTGAGGCGTTTGCCGGCGCTTGGGCGCGCATTCACCGAGGTCGCGGAGGGGGGAGCGGCGAAGACACTCGAAGGAGAGCGGGTCGCGGGCTTCTCCGAGCGATTGGTCGACGTGCTCGTGACGCCCTTTGGCGAGGAAGCCGAGGAGGGCGGGGTCCGAGGTGTATTGGTCGTGGCCGACGATGTCTCCGACGCCGTCGCGACGAAGTCTCGCCTCATTCAAACCGAACGGCTCGCGGCGATCGGACGGATGGCGGCACACGTTACCCATGAAGTGAGAAACCCCCTCTCGAGCATTGGTCTGAACGTCGACATGCTCGGTGACGAGGTCCGTGATGCCGGACCGGAGACTCAGCACTTGCTCGAGTCGATCCAGCAGGAGCTCGAGCGCCTCGAGAGCATCACCGAGGAGTACCTTCGCCTCGCGCGCTTGCCTGAGCCGAAGCTCACGCCTGAAGACCCGACGCACCTCCTGCTCGAGCTTGCGGAGTTCATCCGCCGCGAAATGACCGCGTCTGGGGTCCAACTCGAGGTCGACCTCGCCACGCAGCTGCCCGCGGTCGCCATGGATGAGCCGCAGCTTCGGCAGGCCCTACTCAACCTGCTTCGCAACGCCCGAGAGGCGATGCCAGACGGCGGCGTCGCGAAGCTCGAGGCGACGCGCTACGACGCTGGCGTCAGGATTCAAGTGCACGATCAAGGAGACGGCATCGGCGAAGAGGAGCGCGAGCACGTCTTCGATTTGTTCTACACGACCAAGGAGCGCGGCACCGGCCTCGGCTTACCGCTCACTCAGCAGATCGTGGTCGCCCATGGCGGACGCATCGATTGCAAGCCAAGGCACCCGCAGGGGACAACCTTCGAGATTTGGTTGCCTGGCGCCGTACGAGCGACTAGTGGTTCGCCCGTGCGGAGAGTTGGATGAGCAGAATAGACGGACGTTCCTATGACGTGCTTCGGCCCGTCACCATCGAAACCAGCGTGCAGCGTAACCCCGAGGGCTCGGTGCTCTATCGCTGCGGCGGCACTACGGTACTCATCGCAGCTTCGGTCTCCGAGGGCGTGCCAGACTGGATGCGCGACACGGGTCGCGGATGGCTCACCGCGGAGTACGAGATGCACCCGCGCGCGAACCCGGAGCGCAAGCGACGCGATCGGCAGAAGGGCCGCATCGACGGGCGCAGCTCCGAGATTCAGCGCCTCATCGGGCGAGCGCTGCGCGCAGCAGTCGACTTCGACAAGCTCGGAGAGCGCATGATCACCGTGGACTGCGACGTGCTCGATGCCGACGGTGGCACGCGCACGGCGGCGATCACCGGCGGCATGGTGGCGCTCACGATCGCGCTCGATCGCCTACGCGCGACCGGCCTCGTGCAAAAGGGCGTGCTTCGCGAGCCGATCGTGGCGATCAGCGTCGGCTTACTCGAGGGTCGGCCGATGCTAGACCTTTGCTACACCGAAGACCGCGACGCCGAGGTCGACCTCAACATCGTCGGGACACCGTCCGGCGGGGTCGTCGAGGTTCAAGGCACCGCGGAAGGCGCGCCGATCGCTCGCGATAAGCTCGACCAGATGATCGATCTGGCGCTCGGTGCCTTGCCGGCTCTCGAGGCGGAGCAGAACCGGACGTTCGAGTCGCTCGAGATCGACATCGCCCGCCTGCTTCCATGATGCGACTCCTCATCGCGACGATGAACCAGGGCAAGCTTCGGGAGTACCAGCGCCTCCTCGCGGACGTGCCAAGCCTCGAGCTCGAGACGATGGCTTCGCTCGATGCGCCGGTCGATGTCGTCGAAGATCGCGACACTTTCGAGGGCAATGCGATCAAGAAAGCAACCGAGATCGCTGCGGCTGCGGGCGTCTCGTGCTTGGCCGATGACAGCGGCCTCGAAGTCGATGCGCTCGAGGGGCGCCCGGGGGTTTATTCGGCCCGATACTCCGGGCCTGGCGCCACGGACGAGCGCAATAACGAGAAGTTGCTCGAGGAGCTGCGCGACCTGCCGGACACCTCGCGCTCCGCACGCTTTCGTTGCGCGATCGCCGTCGTCGACGAGGAGGGCCGAGTGCTCGCGGTCACCGACGGTACCTGCGAGGGCCGGATTGCTCGCAACCCGGCAGGGAGCCACGGCTTCGGCTACGATCCGCTTTTCATCCCGGACGGCTACCAAGAGACCATGGCTGAGCTCGGCCCCGATACGAAGAACGCGATCAGTCATCGCGCCAAGGCGGCATTGCAGCTCGTACCGCTGCTCAAAGAGCAGTAGAGTCGTTCGGATGAAGGCTGCGCAGGAGCGTTCGACCATCGGATGGCGAGAGTGGTTGGCCTTGCCCGATCTGGGTATCGGGCGAATCAAAGCGAAGATCGACACGGGCGCCCGGAGCTCGTCCTTGCATGCGTTCGACATTCAAGTGCCCGGGGAGGGCAAGCACCCATGGGTTCATTTCAAAGTCCATCCGATTCAGCGCGACTCGATGACGATCGTGCAATGCAAGGCGCGCTTGCATGAGTACCGGCACGTGAAGAGCTCGAGCGGACACCGAGAGCTTCGGCCCATCATCCGAACGCCACTCTTGCTTGGCGATGAGAGTTGGCCCATCGAGCTGACGCTCACGTCACGTGACGAGATGGGGTTTCGCATGCTGCTTGGTCGGGAGGCGATCCGAGGGCGGTTTGTCGTCGATGCGAATCGATCGTACCTGTTTCGGGAGTTGGTTCCGAAGCGCCACATGAAGCGCAAGAAGGGTGATGCGCGATGAAAATTGGAATCCTGTCTAGGAACGCAAAGCTGTATTCCACCCGGCGCCTCAAGGAGGCCGCGGTCGAACGCGGACACGAGGTACGCGTGATTGACTACACGCGGTGCTACATGAACATCACGTCCCACCGTCCGCAGGTGTTGCTAAGCGGGGACGCGCTTCAGTTTGACGCGGTGATCCCCCGCATCGGCGCATCGAACACCTTCTACGGGACTGCGGTTGTACGCCAGTTCGAGATGATGGGGACGTACCCGCTCAATACCTCGCAAGCGATTTCGAGGTCCCGCGACAAGCTCCGCGCGCTCCAGTTGCTGGCCAGGGAGGGGATCGGCTTGCCGGTCACCGGGTTCGCTCATTCGACGAAAGACATCGAAGGCCTGATCCAGATGGTGGGTGGGGCGCCCGTGATCATCAAGCTCTTGGAAGGCACACAGGGCACGGGTGTGGTCCTGGCTGAGACGGACAAGGCAGCGGAGTCCGTCATGTCGGCGTTCATTCAGCTCGACGCGAACATCATGCTTCAGGAGTTCATCAAGGAGGCTGGAGGCGCGGACATTCGGGCGTTTGTCGTCGGCGAGAAGGTCGTCGCCTCGATGAAACGGCAAGGGCCGGAAGGCGAGTTTCGCTCCAACCTGCATCGCGGGGGCAGCGCGAGCAGCGTGAAACTGACTCCTGAAGAGCGAAGCACCGCGGTCCGGTCCGCCAAGAAGCTCGGACTCCGGGTCGCTGGCGTCGATATGTTGCGGTCCAACCATGGCCCCGTCGTGATGGAGGTGAACTCCTCGCCGGGGCTCGAAGGCATCGAGGCGTCGAGCGGCAAGAACGTCGCGGGCATCATCATCGAACACCTGGAGAAGAATGCCAAGCTCGGCAAAACCAAAGACCGCATCGAAGGCTAAGGGAAGAGCACCGTTCGAGATCAACGGGACTTCTGCACCGGCCGGCAAACTCACACAGACGGAGCTACGCGTTTCCCGTCTGCCGACGGGCATGTGGTCTTCGTTGCCAGTTGGCGTATTGCACGGCGCCAAGCCAGGCCCCGTGATCTGGATCAGCGCGGCGATTCACGGAGACGAGCTGAACGGCATCCCGATCATTCGTCATGTACTCGACCGGATCGACCCTCGTCACTTGTCGGGGACGGTTTTAGCGGTGCCCGTCATCAACGTTCTAGGGGTGATTCAGGAGTCTCGTTATCTCCCTGACCGGCGCGACCTCAACCGCTGTTTTCCGGGATCGAAGCGCGGGTCCGCAGCATCTCAGCTAGCGCACCTTTTCATGAGCGAGATTGTCGCCCGGTGCGAAGTGGGACTCGACCTGCACACGGGCTCCGGCGGCCGGACGAACCTACCGCAGCTACGTTGCGACTTGGAGGACGCGACGACCCTTCGGCTCGCGAAAGAGTTTGGCGCGCCCCTGCTCATGCACGCCCGCTTGCGCGATGGCTCCCTGCGTTGGGCTGCCGCAGAGCTTGGGAAGAAGGTGTTGCTCTACGAGGCAGGAGAGGCGAACCGTTTCGACGCGGAGGCGATCGATGTCGGCTCTGCCGGAGTGCTTCGAGTGATGGAGGCGCTCGAGATGGTCGAACCCGGCCTCGTGTCGCGTCCGGCCGCGCCGCGTATCTCCCGCTCGAGCTCCTGGACGCGAGCCCAGCGAACGGGTTTCTGTGAGATGACCGTGCGTCTCGGAGCCGACGTGCGGGAAGGTGACACGGTTGCCGTGATTTTCGGCGCTCTCGGGCGCAGCAAAGTGCAGGTGAAGACCAAGACGGATGGAGTTCTGATCGGACACGTGACTTCGCCAATCGTGCACCGCGGGGACGCGATTGCGCACGTTGCGGAGATTGCGGGCCGCTGAGGACCCGTGAAGAGTTGCGGAACCCCTGGGCATCGGCTACCCAGGGGGCCTCGGGGTGTAGCACAGCCTGGTAGTGCGCATGCTTTGGGAGCATGAGGTCGCTGGTTCGAATCCAGTCGCCCCGACCAATCATTTCAAGGACTTGCGGCGCTACCGATTTTGGCGATCGGGAGCCGTTGACCTGACGTTGACGTGAGGTGGAGAAACGGGCCGTAACGCTTCGACTAATCGGAGCTGCGCCTGGTCGCCGAGGTGGGCATAGAGGTGCGTGCTCTGCGCCGACTGGTGGCCGAGCTGGGCCTGGATCGCCTTGATGGAATGACCGCTGGTGGCGGCCTGACTGGCTACCGAGTGACGGCCGATCTGGTGATGGCTCAGCTCGCGGAGCCCTAGCGCCCGTTGCACCGTGCGCAGTGGTCGCTTGTGGCTGTCGAGGTGCCTGGGAAAGGTTCCGTCGATGGAGAAAAGGAATTCCTCCTCCGAGTACCGTTGCCCGATGTGCCAACGAATCGCGTCGACCGTGTCCTGCGTGAGCGACAGTTTCAGCGATCTGTTGTTCTTGCGGGTCCCAAGAAGCGCGGGCCGCTCCTTGTTGCCCCGCTGCACCGCCCGGTCGACGATGAGCTGCGGCGGGATGTCCCGAATACGGCTCTTCGCGACGGCGTATACTTCTCCCGTCCGAAGACCGAGCCTGGTCGTTAGATAGAAGAATAGGTACCAGCGCGGCTGGAGGCGGAACATGCCGTCGAGAAGACGGTCCCGCTCCTCCTCGCCGTACCAGACGGGTTCTGTCGTGGGGACGCTTTCCATCGGCACATAGGGAACCGATGCAAGGAGACCCCGCTTCCACATGAACCGAAGGATTGTGCTCACCAGGGACAGTCGGTGATTGATCGAGCTCGGTGCAAGGTGGCTGGGCAACCTGGTCTTGAGCAGGTCCAGCGCCGAGGTATCGACCTCCTCGATGAACCGGTGCCCGAGCACAGGTTTGATATCCGGCCAACAGCGCTCCCAATGGTCGCGGCCGAGGGCCTTCATGCGGGTCGCGGACATGTACTGCGTGTACGCGTCCGCGAATAGGATGCGCTTTCGACCTGAGATCAGATCGGTGCGCCGTTGTCATTCGGCTTCGCGCGCCTCCGCCTTGGTCTTGAACCGAGCCTGTCGCTGGCGATCGTAGCCTTGGAGTGTGAAGTCGAATTGCCATGAGTTGGCGAGCTTTCTAAGCGCCATGCGGCTCGTTCCTTTCCGACAGGAACTTCTGCATCGCCATGTCCGGGTTCGTCAGGAAGAGGTCTAATATATCCCGGCGGAACCGGCGTACCCGCGGACGTCCGTAAACCGGAATCCGTCCTCCCGAGACTAGGTTTCGTAGATGTCGGATCGACCAGCCGGTGTGGCGTGCGGCTTGGGCATAAGTGAGCCACGTTCCGACTCTGTGGGTGGGTGTTTCCACGGCCTCTAGTCCTCCGTCCTGGGAATGAACTCGCGGGGCTTGCCGGGGACTCGCGGCCAGACTTGCGGGGAGGATTCGAGCGGAGCTGATCGCTTCGGAGCAATTGCGTTCTCCGAGATGGGCTTCGTCATTGCCTCTGGAGGGGCGCCTCGAGGCATGCTGAGTCCGTGCTGACGGCAGTACCGCCAGAACGTCTGGTAGGAGGCTTCGAACGGCGGTGTGGCGCGTCGGCACGCCGTCCAGACGTCTTTGATTGAGTAGCCAGACTGCAGCCAGGCTGCGATCTGGTCCCTTCGCTGAAGAAAGCAGGCACAAGGTTCGTTACCCGGCCGCTCTGCCGGTGGGTAGTTCGGGCAAGGTTGTGGTTTCATCGACCAAGTTATCGGTTTTGGGGACCAAAAGTATTCTCGGAGAAGGCATTTCTTTTCGACGACCGCGCTGAGCTCAGTCGGAAGCGACTGCGACCCGCCGGATCTCGTTGGAGCTCACTGCAACTGCGTGGGAGTCGGTGAGACCGATTAGAGCTCGGCGATGCCGACTCAGACCACATCGCGGCAAGTTACGGTCAATCATGACAAGAGATTTCTTTGCACTCTTACTCCCAGCGAGTTTCACCTTGTTTCAGACGTTTGCATGCGCTTGCAATAACGAACCCAGCTCGTTTCCGGCAAGGTGGAGTTTTGTCTGCCAACAAAACTGCATGCGCCCTCACGTGCTGATCGTGTGATCGATCGCGCGGGTCACACGCTCAACGCCTTCGGCTTATTCGCGCGCGAAGCGCAAGAGACTCTAGAGGCGAAAAGATCTGATCTGGGCGCTCGCGACTAACGTATGGGTGATCTGATACATCGACTCACGTGCGGCTCACTTCGAGCCGATAAGCTGATAGCCGCTACAAACGCCTTCTTTCCTGAAACCGAAAGTAGACAGATAAGGTTTTCTGCGCAATTCAGGAGCTGAGTGAGCCTCCGGTTTGCGCTCATCTCGGCGTGGCCGCTCCTTTGGAGATGTTACCGAGGCGTCGATTGTCGTTGCGACTGAGGCCTATGCGCTTGGACGACGATGACGACGGTAGCGTCCGGGGCGCTCGTCGCGCAGGCGGTAGAGGCGCTCGGCGTAGGCGGCATCATCCACCCACAGGCGCTGCGCCGAGCGTTCCATGAACGGACGAACGAAACCTGCGACGAGCTGGGCCATCTTGAACTGATAGCGATCGGAGGTCGCCAGGGTTGCCTCGATGATGGCGGTGCGTCCGGGGCAGATCGGCGTGGCATGGGTTTCGACCACGGAGCCTTCGCCCTCGCCGCCGATGATCGTCATGACGATGGTGCGGGGATCCGGGCAATGGAAGGTGGCATCCACCTCGACGGCAAAGGGACCGAGTACTCTTTTCGCGACGCGCACGGTGACTGCTTCCTCCGTGAGGTCGATGACTTTGAGGCGGCCGAAAGAGTAGGGATGAAAGTGCGTGCCGTGCCAAGGGTCCAAGCGATTGGCAATGACGTCCCGCGGCTCGCACTCCGCCCAAAGTTGGATGACGCCATCGATGAACGTCTTCGGTCGAGGGGCCATGAAGGGTTGATCGCTGAGGGCGACGCCCGGCTCTTCATCATCGAGGCGCACCCACGTGAGAACACCATCATCGAAGGTGGGCAGCGGCTTCCACGAGCCGTGACCCTCGTCGCCAATAGCCAGACCATGCCAAGGGCAGACGAGCCGATCGTCACGGACCAGACCCTCCGCGAGCGACGCGCCCATGTGTGGACACTCGTTCGGCGCAAGACGGACACCCTGGCTGGTTCGCCAGGCGACCAAGTGTCGGTCGCAGATGCGCACGCAGCGAGGCGCCGTCGTAATGCCGCGAGAAGCCCCGACCACGAACCAACCGCCGGAAGGCAGTGCCAGTGCCCGGCAGAGGGCTTTGTCGATGCGCTTGGGGTTGGCTTGTTGCCAGTCGGGGCTGTCCTCAATGGGCTGCCCCACGGATTCATCGAGTCGTCTGCCGAAGGTCCAAAGTGGTTTCATCACGCTCGGTCGTGTCTTCGGGCCCGTAGAAGACCGCGCCGGGGCACGGTCGCGATCGGCTCCGGAACGACACCCAGCGGGGCCAACAAACAGTTGGCTGCCATCATGCCCGAAGCGGCAGCGCGTTCCATGAGCGCGGTCGGAAAGGGAAGTTTGATTGAATCACCAGCGAGACACAATCCCGGAAACGGAGTCTCGACCGTAGGTCTCGCGGAATCGGAGCCCGGAGCAAACGACGGGCAGTCTTGATCAAGCAGGAAGCGCTCTTCCACGATCTCTGCGTCGCGGGTTTCCGGATAGAGATCGTGGAGGCCTCGGAGCATGTGGCCCTTGATGTCGTCGGCACCGAGCTGCGGATCCAGCGCGTAGGCGTGCAGCTCGACCACCGATCCCCCGCACTTCTCTGCCCACTCCCGGCTCTCGTCCTCGAACAAATGATAGAGGGAGATGTTGTGGAGACACTCGTACTCGGTGACGCCCGCGAACGGAGCCCGGCCCTCTTCGGTCGGTTTGTTCAACCACAATCGCCAGACCGCGAAGGGATTGGTCAGCCCGAGCGAGTGGACGCGCTGCAACCACGATTCTTCATGCAACTCCGGTGAAGCGTCCACGAGCGCCTTTAGGGCGGGCACGGTCACCGCCAAGACCACCATGTCGGAGACGATCTCTCCAGAGCTCGTGTCGACGACCCAACGGCCTTGCCGACGGCGCAGGCGAGAAGCCACACAGCCGCACTCGACGGTGGTACCGCGCTCTCGGAGGTAGTGAGCGAAAGGTTCCCAATAGGCGGTGGAAAACGGCCTTTGGGCGACATCGAAGAGGAGTCCTTCGGGGTTTCGGGTGAAGTAGAAGTGAAACATCATCAGCAGCTCAGCCGCCGACATGTTCTCCTCGGGATTGAAAAACGAATGAGCGAAGACGTTGAACAGCATCGACCGGGCTTTGTCCGGAAAGTTGAGAGAGTCGAAATAGTCGCTCGCGCTCTTATCGTCGTACTCGGCGTAGGTCCACTCCGAATCGAAACGGAACATGTCCAGCGCGGGTTTCCTATTGACCTTGAACAGGTCTCCAAAGCTCATGTACTTCGTCCGGTGAGTGAGCTGGATGACGTTGAACGGTGACCTTCGTACCAACTTGGCAAAGGACTCCGACGTGCCGTCCGGTCCGAGGACAGGATAGTCCTCGACGGAGGCGAGGTGCGCGAGCTCGGGGTCGACCCGCCTGAGTAGGGCACGCAGATTGTAGTACTGGCGAAAAAAGGCGTGAAAGCCGCGCTCCATTTCGAAGCTCTGGCCGTCGCTCAGCGTCTCGGTCCAGGCTCCGGCACGGCCACCGAGTTGGCTTCCGCGCTCGACCAGGTGCACGACCACCCCTCGTTCAGCCAGCACCGTCGCCGCAGCGATTCCTGCGATCCCACCGCCGACGACGACCGCACTCGTCCCCGCGGGCACGTTCTCTTGGGGTGCGTCCGCGGGGGGCACGGGTCCGGTCGGCGCTGAGGTCACTGAGGCCTCGCCGCCAAGAAGGTGTGAACGATGCCTCGTTGCCAGCCGTCCATGGGCTCCTCTCTAACGTCGATGAACCCAGCGGCAAGCAAACGCTTCTTGAAGGCCCCCACGCCGTCGAAGTGGTTCACGCTGCTCCGCAGATAGCGGAATAGCTTGGAGGAGCCGGTGGTCAGAGCACCGAAGGGGATGATGATGGTGCCCGCGACGAGGTTCCAGATGGCTCTACTGACTCGGGAATCAGCCACGGAGTACTCGTGAAAAGCGATCGTGCCGCCGGGCTTCAGCAGCTCGAGAATGCGGCCGAGACAGAGGTCGGGGTCGGGCATGTTGCGGATCCCGTAAGCCATGAGGACTCCGTCGTAGCGTGCCGGCGCTAGTCCCGCAGACCGAGGGTTCATGGCATCTCCACAGACGAAGCGAACGCGCTCGAGCTGTGGCTTGGTTTTCGCAAGCTCGAGCATGCCTGAGGAAGCATCTAGCCCGGTGATGGTCGCCTCGGGATACGCATCCACCAGGGCCTCG
>Ga0316193_10000126_pt1 | contig 40595 bp, 36 predicted proteins | sample MerIslsedime2_MG_FD_207735 | JGI IMG/M metagenome (GOLD analysis project Ga0316193, IMG submission 207735) | Coastal sediment microbial communities from Maine, United States - Merrow Island sediment 2 | ecosystem: Environmental > Aquatic > Marine > Coastal > Sediment | place: USA: Maine... | reverse complement strand
ATCCTGCAATTCGATGTCGTGGCCTACCGGCTCAAAAACGAGTACGGTGTCGAAGCGGTATTTGAAAAAGTCAACGTGCAGACCGCGCGCTGGGTGAATTGCGAGGATGAGAAAATGCTGAGTGACATCAGCCGCCAGCTACAGAACAACCTCGCTGAGGATGGTGCCGGTGAACTGGTTTATCTCGCACCCAGCCGCGTCAATCTGCAACTGACTGAAGAGCGCTGGCCCGACATACGCTTCGCCGCTACCCGGGAAACGACGATATTCGCAACCTGACCTCATGACCACAGCCGCCTCATCATTTCACAAGGTGTTTCCGGACCGGGAACGCCGAAAAATGATCTGGGGCATAGCGTTGCCCATCATGGGCGGCATGATGTCGCAAAATGTCCTGAACCTGGTCGACATCGGCATGGTCGGCCGGCTGGGCGACAGCGCCCTGGCAGCCACCGGCATCGGCTCTTTCACCAACTACCTGGCTATCTCCTTCATCATCGGCCTGTCGGCCGGAGTGCAGGCTCTGGCGGCCCGGCGTCTCGGCGAAGGCCGCGACTCGGAAACAGCCATCCCGCTGAACGGCGGCTTGCTGCTGGCCCTGATGATCGGTTTGCCTTTGTGCATCATCCTGGTCCTGGCCACGCCCTATGCCTACAACTTCCTGACCGCAGACCCCGAAGTCAGGGAATTGGGAATTCCCTACCTGCAGGTCCGCATTCTGAGCATGATCGCCGTCGGAATGAATTTTTCGTTTCGCGGCTACTGGAGCGCCATCCACATGACGGGCATCTACCTGCAAACCCTGCTGATCATGCACGCCATCAATATTTTTCTGAACTGGGTGCTGATTTTTGGCAACCTGGGTGCACCGGAGCTCGGTGTTTATGGCGCCGGGCTGGCAACGACCATCTCCCTGTACATTGGAACCGCGCTGTATTTTTTCTTCGCCGTACGCAAGGCGAGTAACAAGGGCTTCCTGCAAGCTGTTCCTTCTCGCGAAACGCTTTGGCGCCAGTTCAAACTTTCCCTGCCGAGCAGCCTCCAGCAACTGTTTTTCTCAGCAGGCCTGGTGACCCTGGTCTGGATCGTTGGCCAAATCGGCACTGCCGAAGTGGCAGCAATCAATATCCTGATGACTTTTCACATCACGGCCATGCTGCCGGCGTTCGGTGTCGCCCTGGCCGCGACAAGCATGGTCGGCAATGCACTGGGGAAGAAGGACATCGAAGACGCGTCTCTGTGGGGCTGGAACTGCGCAGCCCTGACCTTCGTCTACGGCATTGTAATGAGCCTGGTGTTGATTCCGCTGGCGAAACCGATCCTGGGTGTATTCCTTACCAACCCGGAAACCCTGGAACTCGCTTATCTTCCGATGGTGCTCTGGGCCCTGATGATCAGCTTCGATACTGCAGGGATGGTGTTGATGAACGCGCTGATCGGTGCAGGCGATACCCGCCGCAGCATGTGGATCAGCCTGCTCTGGCAGTGGATGTTCTTTCTGCCGCTGGCTTTCATCAGCGGGCCGTTGCTCGGCTTTGGATTGCTCGGCGTTTGGATCATCAACGGCTTTTACCGGGTGGGCCAGGCCATCAGTTGCGGCACTCAGTGGGCTGGCCGGAAATGGGCGCACATTGAGATTTAGTGTATAAAACAGGATTGCACCGGGAGAGCAGTTCATGAACGGCATCGGAACCATCGCTTTCGGCATTTTTGGCCTTGCCGTTCTGGTCAGCATTGCGCTCGCCTTTTCTTCGAGTCGCAGGGTCATCGACTGGAAGCTGGTGGCATCAGGCATCGCCCTGCAGCTGTTGTTTGCCGTCATCGTTATCCTGGTGCCAGGAGGCCGCGAATTTTTCGAGGGCTTGAGCAGCGTCTTCGTTCGCATCATCAGCTTTGCGCTCGATGGAGCGGCTTTCATTTTTGGCCCGCTTGCCGATCCGGGCAACCTGGGTTTCATCTTTGCCTTCCAGGTGCTTCCGACCATCATATTCTTCGCCGCGCTGATGGCCGTGCTCTATCACATCGGGCTCATGCAGAAGATCGTGCAGGGCATGGCCTGGGTGATGCTCAAGGTCATGCGGATCAGCGGTGCGGAATCGCTGTCGGTCGCCGCAAACGTGTTCGTTGGCCAGACCGAAGCACCGCTGGTGGTGCGGCCCTATATTTCACGCATGACGGAATCAGAACTGTTCACCATGATGGTGGGCGGCATGGCGACCATCGCCGGTGGTGTGCTGGCGGCTTACATCACGATGCTGGGCGGCGCCGATGAGGCCATGCGGATTTTCTACGCCAAGCATCTGCTTTCCGCCAGCATCATGGCCGCACCCGCTACCGTCGTCATAGCCAAGATTCTCAAACCTGAAACCGAACAATCGCTGACCCGCGGAGAGGTCAAACTGCACGTCGAAAAAACAGCCACCAACGTGATCGAGGCTGCGGCCAATGGCGCCGCCGACGGTTGGCGACTGGCCCTGAATGTCGGAGCCATGCTGCTTGCGTTCATCGCGCTCATCGCGATGATCGACTACCCCCTGACCTGGATTGGCGAACTGACCGGGTTCGATGTGGCCACTGGCAGGGCCCTGAGTCTTTCCACCATCCTGGGGTACCTCTTGTCACCCCTTGCGTGGGTGATCGGAGTCCCCTGGGCAGATGCCATTACCGTGGGGGGGCTGATTGGGGAAAAGGTCGTCACCAATGAATTTGTGGCTTATGCCCATCTGAAAGAAATCCAGTCCACCCTGAGCCCGAAAGCCCTGCTGATCTCGACCTACGCCCTGTGCGGTTTCGCCAATTTTTCATCGATCGCCATCCAGATTGGAGGTATCGGCGGGATCGCGCCGGACCGCCGCTCGGATCTCGCGCGCCTTGGCCTGCGCGCGGTGCTGGGCGGAACACTCGCAACGATGATGACCGCTACCATCGCCGGCGTTTTGACCAGTTTCGCCTGATATGTCCGGCAGTTCACAGTTTTCGTTATTTTCCCAGCGCAGGTTTATGCCGTTCTTCATGACCCAGGGACTGGGTGCATTCAACGACAATATATTCAAAAATGCACTGGCAGCCCTGCTGGTATTCGAAGGCAGCAAGCTGGCCGGCCTGAACACGGATCAACTGGTCAATTTCAGCGCGATGGTTTTTATCCTGCCATTTTTCCTGTTTTCGGCCCTGTTCGGTCAGTTCGCGGACAAGTACGAAAAATCCATGCAGATCCGCCGGGTGAAACTGCTCGAGGTGGTCATCATGCTGCTGGCCACCCTGGGGTTCTGGCTGGACAACGTTCCCCTGCTGATGTTTGTGCTATTCCTGCTGGGCCTGCAGTCCACTATTTTTGGTCCGATCAAGTACGGCATCCTGCCCCAGATTCTGAAGCGGGAGGAACTGGTCGGCGGTAATGCGCTGATCGAGATGGGCACTTTCGTTGCCATCCTGGGCGGCACGATCGCGGGCCCGCAACTGGCCGGCGTTGACGTCAGCTGGCCTTACTGGGCCGGTGCGGCCTGTCTTGCTGTTGCGGCCACGGGATACGTCTACAGTCTGAAAATACCTCCGGCTGAAGCAGTGGCGCCAGGCCTTAAAATCAACTGGAATATTTTTACCGAGACAGCTCGCAACATTAAATTCATCAATCAAAACAGGACCGTTTTGAACAGCGTGCTGGGCATCTCCTGGTTCTGGTTCTTCGGCGCGATCTTCCTGGTCCAGATCCCCAGTTACACCCAGAATGTCCTGGGGGGGGACAAGCACCTGATGTCCGCCCTGCTGGCCCTGTTCATTATCGGTATCAGCACGGGCTCGCTGTTGTGCGAACGCCTCTCCGGCAAGCAGGTGGAAATCGGGCTGGTTCCCTTCGGCGCCATTGGCCTGACCCTGTTTGGACTGGACCTGTATTTTGCATCACCGGCTGCACCCACGGCGGGCATATCGGCAATGGAATTCCTGTCGGGCGGCAACAACTGGCGCATCATCATTGACCTGCTGCTGATCGGCACTTTTGGCGGTTTCTATATCGTTCCGCTCTACGCCCTGGTCCAGTCGCGGTCCGAGCCTGCCCACCTCAGCCGGGTGATCGCCGGGCTCAACATCCTTAACTCCCTGTTCATGGTGGTCGCAGCCGTCAGCGCGATGCTGATCCTGGGTCCGGCAGGGCTCTCCATACCGGAGTTGTTCCTTATTACGGCCGTGCTCAATGCCGTGGTTGCCGTCTACATCTTCACGCTGGTGCCGGAATTCCTGATGCGCTTCCTGGTCTGGATTCTCATTCACACCATTTACCGGGTCAGGGTTACCGGCATGGACCACATTCCCGACGATGGCGCGGTGATCATAGCCAGCAACCATGTCAGCTTCGCCGATCCGCTGATCCTGGGCGGCATGATCCGCCGGCCGGTGAATTTCGTCATGTACTACAAAATCTACAACATCCCTGTGCTGAATTTCATTTTCCGCACCGGCAAGGCCATCCCGATTGCCGGGCGCGCCGAAAATCCTGAAATCCTGGAAAACGCCTATCGGAAAATGCACGGTGTTCTCGACGCCAAAGACGTGCTGGGAATTTTTCCGGAGGGCGGCATTACCCGGGACGGAGAACTTCAGCGATTCCAGCACGGCATCGACAAGGTGATCGCTGAACAACCTGTGCCGGTGGTTCCGGTCGCACTTTGCAACCTGTGGGGTTCCCTGTTCAGCCGGCGTGACCCGTTATTGAAGAGACGGCCGTACAAGCTCTGGTCGCGCATTGAACTGAGAATCGGGGCACCCATTCCTCCCGAAGAAGTGTCGGCGGAACGGCTTCAGCAGGAAATTCAAAAATTAAGGGGCGAGGACCGCTGAATGTCGCGAGAGGGTATCTCTTACCGGTTTACTCACGCCGTTGTCCGCAAGCCGGCCCGCAGCGTAGTCAGCGGCCTGCGGGCGGAAGACAGGGGATCGCCCGATCCATCCATATTTGAAGCCGAACACCGCCGGTATGTAAAAGCACTGCAACGTGCCGGCCTGACCGTGGAAACCCTGGACGCCCGGGAAGAATATCCTGACTCGGTCTTTATCGAAGACGCAGCGTTGTGCCTGCCGGAAGGCGCCGTCATATTGAAACCCGGGACGCCTTCCCGCACCGGCGAAGCGGTGCAGCTGGCCCCGGAGCTTGCCCGCCTGAACCTGGAAATTCATCCACAGGGTTCTGAAGGCTTCATTGACGGAGGGGATATCCTGGTCACTGACTCTGCAATCCTTGTGGGGCTGTCCAGCAGGACAGACCGGGCCGGATTCGAATGGTTGAAATCCCTGCTTCAATCGTGGGATTACCAGGTAGTGGCAGTTCAAACTCCACAACAGGTGCTGCACTTCAAGTCTGACTGTTGTGTATTGGACGACTCCACCATCCTGGCCACTTCACGGCTTGCGGGCGAAGCCTGTTTTTCCGCGTACAAAGTATTGACCGTTCCCGGCGGGGAGGAGCCGGCGGCAAATTCAATCAGGGTCAATGGCAGCCTGCTGATACCAGACGGCTTTCCGGCAACAGCTGAAATGCTGGCGCGCGAAGGCTATTCAATAGAGACTACGCCGGTTACCCAGGCCAGCCTGCTGGACGGAGGCTTGTCCTGCATGTCGCTGAGATACAGCCGTTCACCGGCAGATTAAATTTCAGACCGTATTTCCGCAATTCCAGCACTGGGTAAAATTCCCGTCTACTTCGGAGCCGCACCCAGAGCAGGTCCAGGCAGCCCCGGGCTGTGTCGCCGGTACTTCCTGGGCTAACAGCTCTTTCGCTTTCTCCAGATCTTTTTCTTCTAACACGAACAACTGAGGGATCACTTCGACAAAAGGCAGCTCACCAACCACCGAAGAGCCAAATTCATTTTTCAGGAAGGTGTGGATGCCATGCGATTCGAGCAATGACTGCATCTGCCCCACCCGGCTGAAATTGAAATCCTCGAACACCTTGATCATCATTCAGCTTGTTCTTCGCCGGAATTGCTGTCGGTAGCGGGCCGGAACTCAAGCGAAGCTGAGTTGATGCAGTAGCGCATGCCGGTAGGTGGCGGGCCGTCCGGGAAAATGTGTCCCAGGTGAGCGTCGCAATGACGGCACAGTAACTCGACCCGGCTCATTCCCAGGCTGATATCGGCCCGCTGTACGATATTGGCTTCCTCCAGTTCCGAATGAAAGCTGGGCCAGCCGCAACCGGCATTGAACTTGCTGTCCGAATCAAACAGGGCATGTCCGCAGCAAACACAATAGTACTGGCCACGCTCCCAGCACTGTTCGTATTCGCCGCTGAACGGCGCCTCGGTACCCGCTTGCCGCGTAACCCGGTATTGTTCCGGATCGAGTTGCTCTTTCCACTGCTGGTCAGTCTTGTGTATTTTTGCCATGCTGCGATATTAACCAAATAGAGAGCCTGGCGCACAGTTCATGGGGAATACACGTTCACAGATCCAAACAGTCCTGATGGCAACCGGGCTGTTCATCGTGTCGCTCATCTCCGGCTGCGCAGCGCCTTCCTATTACTCCCAGGCAGTCTCCGGGCATATGCAGTTGATGAATCAGCGGCAGGCTATCGACGTACTCCTCGACTCGGGCACAGTGGATCCGGAGCTTTCACACAGCCTGGAACTGGCCGTCGAGATTCGCAACTTCGCAGTGAATGAACTTGACCTGCCGGATAACGGCAGTTACACCCAGTTTGTTCAGACGGGTCAAAACGCCGTGACCTGGAACGTGGTGGCGGCCCCCGAATTCTCCCTTTCACCGAAGCAGTGGTGTTTCCTTGTTTCCGGCTGTGTACCGTACCGGGGGTATTTCAATGCCGGGGCGGCAGCGAAGTTCGCCAGTTCCCTGGACGAGAAAGGCTACGACACCTTCGTTTCCCCGGCCATAGCCTACTCAACACTGGGCTGGTTCGACGACCCGCTGGTGGACACCATGTTCCAGTACAACGATGACCAACTGGCGGCCTTCATGTTTCATGAAATGGCCCATCAGAAACTCTATGTAAAGGGTGATACTTCGTTTAATGAAGCCTATGCCCGTTTCGTGGAAGATGCCGGCCTGTCACTCTGGCGGGCATCGCGAGAACCTGCTGAACAGGGCCCTGGACAAGGCACTGAACAGCGCATGCCTCCGGACGCAGCACAGCAGTTCAATGCCCTTTTGCAATCTGCCAGGGACCAACTGGGCCAGCTGTACGCCAGTGACACCACGGAAGAAAATATGAGAACGTCCAAAACCCGCATCCTGGAGGCTTTCAGAGGAGAGTACCAGGTGCTGGTCGAGTCCCGATGGGGCGGAACGGACCCTTACCGCTCCGTTTTCGCTGGAGAACTGAACAATGCCAGCCTGGCGCTGATCAATGCTTATGAAGGCGGCTCCTGCGCCTTTGCAAAGCTGTTTCAGGAAGCCGGTAATCAGATGGCTGAATTTCACCGGCTCGCCGCGGCAAAAGCACGCCTGTCGAAAACCAGCAGGTCAACATGGCTGAATAAGCCATGCGAGGTCATTGCTTCCGACAGCGATCTGTGACAACTTACTCCGAACCGGCTTGGCTCACGACTGACAGCGCTACTACCTTTGCCTTTATATCAGCTTTCAACCAGCAGATTTCCAGCTGCACTTGCAGCCGGTTTATGCCTGTTGTGCTTAGCACTGCCCGTTGTGGCGCAGGAGCCTGAAGAAAGACCCGTACGCAAGGTCATTACTGCCTGCCCCGATTCCCGCATGGGCCCGGCGATCCCCCCCGCGCCCGATCGCAGCCAGTCACCCATCGTCATTTATGCAAACGCGCTCGATGCCAGTAAAACCAGTGAGGGTTCGGCGAGCGGTCATGTGGAGCTCTTCAGGCTGGACCAGTACATTGCCACGGAACAGGTGCTTTATGACCCGGTAAAGGAAGTAGTCACGGTACCGGGCGCGCTGTCTTATGAAGATCAGCAGGTGTGGTTGAACGGCGAGACCGGAAATTACAATTTCCTGGCCGAGTCCGGTGATTTCTCGATGGTGGATTACGGCTTGTCCAGTTCCAGTGCCAACGGCAGCGCGCAATACATTGAGCTGATTGGGGGCCACACCACAAAGCTGCACGATATCGACTACACATCCTGTCCCGGAGATGACCCCGACTGGCAAATTTACGCCCGGGAGCTGGAACTGCAGCATGAAGAGGGCCAGGGCGTGGCACGCGGCGCCAAACTGTTTTTCAAAGGCGTTCCCGTGCTGTATGCACCTTATTTCACGTTCCCGATCGATGACCGGCGCAAATCAGGATTCCTCTATCCTCACATAGGCCAGAGCAACGATCTCGGATTTGAAATCGGTGCTCCCTGGTATTGGAACATCGCGCCCAACCAGGATGCCACCCTGGAGCCCCGGTACTTGTCGAAACGCGGATTCATGCTGACCGGTGAATATCGCCTGATGACGCGCAGAACACGCGCAAACGTCACCTTCGACTACATGCCCAACGACCGGAAAACCAACCGGCACCGCTATCACTATCTCCTGGACCACCGCGCCTACCCCCGAAAACGCTGGGACTCGCGCATCATCATCGATCGCGTCAGCGACGACGAGTATTTCCAGGATTTCGGCACGAACCTGATCCAGACCTCACGCCAGTTTCTCCGCAGCAGCGGCACATTATCAGGTGTCGGGCGATTCTGGGATTTCGAATTCATGGTGGACGACTTCCAGATACTGGACAAAAGCATCCTGCCGCAGAATGAGCCTTATCGGAGACTGCCACGCCTGGGCTATTGGCTGGATCGCCCGCTGGGCAACTCCGGCTTCACTCTCGGGCTGGATTCGGAACTGGTCTATTTCGACCGTGACCTGGGCGTCACCGGCGCCCGCGTGGACCTGTATCCCCGGCTTTACTGGAACAGGTACTCCAGTTGGGGCTTCATCAAGCCCAGTATCGGCTACCGCTACACCGGTTATGATCTCGACCGCCAGGGCTTACCGGGCGACGAATCACCTAACCGGGGAACAATGATTGCCAGCCTGGATACCGGGCTGGTTTTCGACCGCATAACAGCAAAAGGTGACCTGCAGACGGTAGAACCCCGGCTGTTTTATCTTTACGTTCCTTACGAAAAACAGAACGAACTACCGGTGTTCGATACCGGTGAGTTCACTTTTGGCTACAGCCAGTTGTTCAACACCAACCGATTTGCCGGCGCCGACCGGCAAGGCGATGCGAACCAGCTGTCGCTGGCGGTCACTACCAACCAGTACAGCGGAACGGGCGGCAACCTCCTTTGGAGCCTGAGCCTTGGCCAGATCTTTTATTTCAACGATAGACGTGTGCAACTCGACGACCGGGTTCCTTTCGATGAAGACTATTCGCCTTTCCTGGGTGAATTCGCCTGGCATTTTTCCACGCGTTTCAGCGCGATCGCAGGCCTGCAATGGGATTGGGAACGCAGCCATGTATCGGTAGGCTCACTGGGTTTCAACTACAGCGGCAAACAGGGTGAGCGCGTCCGGTTCGAATACCGTTTCCGCCGCGACCGGGTCGACCAGTTCGATTTCAGGATATTCTGGCCCATTAATGAAGCCTGGCGCGTCCTGTCGAGAGTGAACTACTCTTTCGAGGACAGCGATCTGCTCGAAGTACAGGGCGGCATTGAGTATGAGAGCTGCTGTTGGGCCCTGAGAACCGTCTTACGGCGTTATCTCAGAAACCGGGACGGCGATTACCGCAATGGAATCTTCCTGGAACTGAACCTGAAGGGGCTGACCAGCGTAGGAAACCAGTCTAACCGGCTGTTCTCAAACTGACCGCATGGGTTAGAATAGCTCCTTTTCGGAGAAATCCTTGATGATTCATTATCGCCGCCCAGGCCCCCTCCGGGTCCCCCTGTTAATTGCTTTGTGCGGGTGCCTGTTGGCGCCAGCCGTTTCCACGGCGCAACAGATGATCAGTACCAGCGGCCACATTGACTCGATCGTCGCCCTGGTGGACGAGGATGTCATCCTGCGCAGCGAACTGGAACTGGCAGTGGCCGGAATCGTCGATCGTGTGCGTGCCAGCGGTGAATCCATGCCGCCCATGCACCTGCTGGAAGGCCAGGTACTGGAACGTCTGATTATTCGGGAACTCCAGATTCAGCGTGCGGCGCAGACTGGAATCCGCATCTCTGATGCAGACATTGACCAGGCGCTGGTCACACTGGCTCAGCAAAACAATATGACGGTGCAACAAATGCGCCAGGTCATTGAGAGCGATGGTGAAGATTTCTCTGAGTTCCGCCGCAATATCGGTGAAGAACTGATGACCGAAAGGCTGCGCCAGCGCATCGTCAATGGCATGGAACCGATTACGGACACCGAAGTAGACATTTTGCTTGCATCGGAAGACCTGGGGGGCGGTGAATACGACATATCTCACATCATGGTTGGCCTTCCTGAGGGCGCTACGCCCACCCAAATCAGCGCAGCGAAAGCCAAGGTGGATGACATCCATAACCGCCTGATGGAAGGGCTGGATTTTGCTTCGGCGGCGATCAGCTACTCCGACAGCCAGGAAGCCCTGGAAGGCGGTGCGGTTGGCTGGCGCGATCTGAACAGCGTGCCCGCGTTTTTTGCCGATGCCGTCCGGGACCTGCGACCGCCTGAGTTTACCCAGCCGATTCGCAGCCCGGCTGGATTTCATATCCTCAAGGTGAACGATTACCGCGAACAGCGGCAGGTCGTCATCAAAGAATACAATGCCCGGCATATCATGGTTGAAATTGATGAGTTGATGACGCCGCGACTGGCCATGGACAGAATCATTGAAATCAAGGGCAAACTGGATGATGGCGAGGATTTCGCCGACCTGGCCAAGGAATACTCGGACGATAACTCCAGCGCAAATCTTGGCGGCGACATGGGCTGGTTCCAGCCTGAAGCCTATGGGGATCGTGTATATCAGACGCTGACCGCATTGAATACGGGGCAAACCAGCGAGCCGTTTCAGACCATGAACGGGTGGCACATTATCGAATTACTGGATACCCGTGAAATGGACCGTACGGAAGAAGCCATTCGCGCCGAAGCCCGGGACAAGATCATGCGGCGCAAAGCCGAGCAGGAAGTTGAAGAAGTCCTGCGCCAGTTCAGAGACGAGGCTTTCGTTGAAATCCGACTCCCGGGCAGCGCATCCGGCTCCGGCTGAAGACCCGGTTTTCACCTGGTTAATTTGAATGGACTCCAGCATGCCAGTTCTGGCCATTACACCGGGAGAGCCAGCGGGCATAGGCCCTGAAATCCTCCTTAAATATCAGCAAGCGCACCCCGAATCGCGGATCCTGGCCGTCGCTGATCCCGGTCTGCTCAGCCGCACAGCACAATCCCTTGGAATCGAAGCTGACCTGTTCAGCTGGCGACCCGGTGATGATGTGCTGCCCGGAAAAATCAACTGTCTCGCGACGGACCTGGCTGAAAGAGAGCAGCCGGGTCAACTCAACCCGGCGAATGCTTCCTATGTGCTGGACACGCTGCGCGCCGCGGTCAGCCTGGTCCGGGCGGGCCACGCAACTGCCCTGGTGACCGGTCCGGTGCACAAAGGCGTCATCAATGACGCGGGACATCCGTTCAGTGGGCACACGGAATTTCTAGCGAAACTGGCGGGTGTGCCGCAAGTGGTCATGATGCTGGCGACGCCGGGGTTGCGTGTGTGCCTCGTCACGACTCATTTGCCGTTGCGGGCTGTCGCCGACGCAATTACACCGGCGAAGCTGGAAACCGTCATTTCCATTACCGAGGCCTCGTTGCGTGAGCAATTCGGAATCGACAATCCGAGGCTGCAAATTCTTGGATTGAACCCTCACGCCGGTGAAGGCGGGCACCTTGGCCACGAAGAAGATGAGATCATACGACCGGTCATTGAGCGCCTTCGTGCTCAGGGAATGGATTTGCGAGGGCCGGTGCCGGCTGACACGGCATTCAATCCACCCCACCTGGAACAGTGCGACGCCGTGGTTGCCATGTACCATGACCAGGGTCTTCCGGTATTGAAACACATGGGTTTTGGCAACTCGGTCAACATCACACTGGGATTGCCCTTCATCAGAACGTCTGTAGACCATGGCACCGCACTGGACCTGGCGGGCAGCGGCAAAGCAGACACGGGCAGCCTGGAAGCGGCAGTGGTTGCAGCGGAAAAGATGGCCGTGCAAAAATTATCCCGCAGCAGATATAGAGACTGATCAGGCATGGAGCACCGGGCGCGAAAAAGATTCGGTCAAAATTTTTTGACAGACGGAGCGTTGATCCAGCGCATCGTAGACACCATCAACCCCGTAGCCGGCGAACTTATCCTTGAGATTGGCCCGGGCCAGGCCGCCATCAGCACACCGCTGGCGGAGTCCGGGGCAGACCTGCACCTGCTTGAAATAGACCGCGACCTCGTGGCCCGGCTCAAACTCAATTTCGAACCCATGGGGCTGGCAAAAGTGCACGAAGGCGATGCCCTGAAGATGGATTATTCGGAAATTGTTCAAAACCGTCAGTTCAGGTTGGTGGGAAACCTGCCCTACAACATTTCCACCCCCCTGATCTTCCACGTGCTGCAATGGCAGGAACAGGTGATCGACATGCATTTCATGCTGCAGCAGGAAGTGGTCAGGCGAATGGCGGCTAAGCCCGGCGGCAAGGCATGGGGCAAACTTTCCGTCATGTGCCAGTATTACTGCGAAGTCGAGCCCTTGTTCAACGTACCTCCACACGCCTTTTCTCCGGCACCAAGAGTTGAATCGATGTTCGTGCGCCTGGTCCCCCATCGGCAGCCGCCCGTTGTGGTGGGAAACATGCGCTTGTTTGAGAAGCTGGTCAGCCAGGCCTTTTCCATGAGAAGAAAAACCTTGCGCAACTGCTTACGTGGGACGCTGGATGTGAAGCAGATTGAATCCTGCGGCATCGACGCAGGCGCCCGTCCCGAAACCCTGGGGCTGGAGCAGTTTGCAACCTTGTCCAGGCTACTGGAAGGCGGGCGCTGAATGGCGACCTATGTAGTGGGTGATATCCAGGGTTGCTACGATCCGTTGCAGCGTTTGCTGGACAAAGTTGCTTTCGACGCCACGACCGATCAGCTGTGGTGCCCGGGCGACCTGGTCCACCGGGGCGGCCAGTCACTGGAAACTTTGCGCCTGCTGGAAGGACTGGGCGACAGTTTCCGGATGACGCTGGGCAATCACGACCTGTTCCTGCTGAAGGAGCACTGGAAGTTTCCCGAGGGCGGATCGCCTAACCAGGAAATGGACATCATTCTTCGCGCGCATGACCGCCAGATGCTGATGGACTGGCTGATCAGGCAACCACTGGCGTACTGGGCGCCGGATCATCAAGTGCTGATGGTTCATGCCGGAGTAGTACCGCAGTGGACACTGGATCAAACCCTGTCCTGTGCGGCGGAGGTGGAAAGGGCGCTTCAGTCGGACAAATCGGGAAAATTTTTCTCGAAAATGAACAAAAACCTGGTCAGGCGGTGGCGCGACGACCGCAAGGGCTGGAAAAGGCGGCGACTGATCAGCAATATCCTGACCCGTCTGCGGTTTTGCGATGCGAACGGCAAAATCCTTTCCAGCGCCAGTGGGCCACCCGGCTCACAACCGGCTTCCTACAAGCCCTGGTTCAAACACAAAAACCGGCTAACCAGGGATGTGAGAATCGTGTTTGGACATTGGGCCGCCCTGGGGCTGCGAATCAGGAAACGGACGGTATGCCTTGATTCAGGCTGTGTCTGGGGCGGCAGGCTCAGTGCCCTGAGGCTTGAGGATCAGCAACTGTTCCAGGTACCCGGAAAGTTTCACAAGCACCGGTTTTTCTGACCCACTCAACCACCCGGTAAGCGTAAGGGTTCTTTTCGTCAGCCTGTTCCTCGCGGATGTTCACTTCAGTCCACTGGCTGGAATCCCAGTCAGGGAACCAGGTGTCCGCTTCCGGTTCGCAATCCACTTCGGTCAGAAGCATGCGATCGCAGGCTTCAAGCGCCTGGCGGTACAACTCCCCTCCCCCGATGATCATGACTTCTTCACCCCGGGCCATCCGGACAGCCTCTTCCAGTGAGGTGGCGATGTCCACGCCCGGAATCCGGATGGCGGGGTTCCGGGTCACGACGATATTCTGCCGGCCAGGCAATACCCTGCCGATGGATTCCCAGGTTTTTCTGCCCATCACGATGGGCTTGCCCAGGGTCGCTTCCTTGAAATGCCTGAGCTCCGCGGGCAGGTGCCAGGGCATATCACCTTTCATCCCTATGGCTCGGTTACGCGCCATCGCGGCGATAATCGTGATCTTCTTTGCGGGTCTGAACCTCTCGTTCACAGGCTTATCCGGTTCAGGCGCAGCGCATTGGAGATGACGGACACCGAACTGAAACTCATGGCGGCCGCGGCAATCATCGGACTCAGCAGTATGCCAAACCATGGGTACAGAATGCCTGCGGCGACAGGCACGCCAATGCCGTTATAGGCGAACGCAAAAAACAGGTTCTGGCGGATATTGCGCATGGTCTCACGACTGAGGCGTATGGCCCTCAAGATACCTTCAGGATCACCCCCCATCAAAGTGACATCGGCAGATTCAATGGCAACATCCGTGCCGGTCCCCATCGCAATGCCAACGTTCGCCGTGGCCAGCGCAGGCGCATCGTTAACCCCGTCACCGGCCATGGCGACGATACGGCCTTCGCCCTGCAACTGGCGGATGCGATCCGCTTTCTCTCCGGGGAGCACTTCGGCGATCACTTCTTCAATACCCAACTGGCCGGCGACGGCCTTCGCCGTTGTCATGCTGTCCCCGGTCAGCATCACGACCCGGATACCCTCTTTCTTCAGTGCGCTGACCACTGCCTCGCTGGTCGGTCTGGGTGGATCCGCAATACCCACGACACCTGCGGGTGCCCCGCCAATAACCACAAAAACGGCGGTCAGGCCGCGACTGCGGAGTTCATCGACATCAGAGAGAAACCGGTCGGCAGCCATATCAGCCAGCTCCAGCATGGCCTCATTACCCACAATGACCTTTTGTCCGTCGACCGTGCCGCTCACGCCCTTGCCCGTTATTGACTCGAAATCTGTCACCTGGCCCGGCGCCGCGCCTGCCTCGTCGGCCGCGGCAAGCAGCGCATCGGCGAGCGGGTGTTCGCTGGCTTTCTCAATAGCAGCGGCAAAACTCAGAAGCTGACTGTCGGAAAATCCATTTACCGTTCTGACAACCTCCACCCTTGGTTTACCTTCGGTCAGGGTGCCGGTCTTATCGGCAACGACCGTGTCAACCTGGCGCAATGCTTCAATGGCTTCGGCATTGCGGAACAATACGCCCGACTGCGCACCTTTGCCGGAGGCGACCATGATGGACATGGGTGTTGCCAGGCCCAGTGCGCAGGGACAGGCAATGATCAGCACGGCTACCGAATTTATAACGGCATAGGCCATCGCCGGGGGCGGGCCCAGCACCGCCCAGGCAATGAATGTAACGATTGCGGCCACAACAACCAGCGGCACGAAATAACCCGCAACGCGGTCGACCATTTGCTGAACGGGGGCCCGGCTGCGCTGAGCCTGGGAAACCATTTGCACAATGTGCGCCAGCAGTGTGTCGGCACCGACCCGTCGCGCCTCGATCAGGAGGCTGCCTGTGCCGTTGACCGTTGCACCAATCACTTCGTCACCCGCTGAACGGATGACAGGAATAGGCTCGCCACTCATCATGGATTCGTCGACAGGGCTGCTGCCTTCCAGCACCACACCGTCCACCGGTATTTTTTCGCCCGGTCTGACCCGGAGCTTGTCTCCCTCGTTCAACTGATCGAGAGGCACGTCCCTCTCATGTCCGCAGGGCGTGAGCCGGCGGGCAGTTTTCGGAGCGAGCCCCAGCAGGGCCTTGATCGCTTCTCCTGTCCTGCTGCGTGCTCTCAACTCCAGAACCTGCCCCATCGCCACCAGCGTGACGATGACCGCTGACGCTTCAAAGTAAAGGGCTACACTGCCATCCTGCCCGCGAAACGATGCCGGAAACCAGCCCGGGAAAAACAGCGCCACCACGCTGTACAGCCAGGCCACGCCAGTCCCCAGCGCAATGAGAGTGAACATGTTGGGGTGCCGGTTCTGCACTGACTGCCAGCCCCGGACAAAAAACGGCCATCCGGCCCAAAGGACCACGGGCGTTGAAAAACCGAACTCAAGCCATCGCGATAGTTTCAAGGGAAGAAAATCGTGAAAACCCGGAATCATGCCGCCCATGGCGATAAAAAACACCGGCAAAGTCAGAGCAAGCCCGATCAGGAACCGCCGGGTCATGTCTTCAAGCTCAGGATTGCCCTGATGTTCCTCCGACAGGGTAAGTGTCTCAGGTTCCAGCGCCATCCCGCAGGATGGGCACACACCGGGCCCGCTGTTTCGGACCTCGGGACACATCGGGCAGATGTAGGGCGTTGCGGTCGTTTCCATTACACCGCGATCGGGGCCCTTATGGCAGGGTGGCACTGGTAGCCCAGCAGTTCAAAATCTTCGTAGCGGAAATCGAACAGGTCATTCCGGTCCGGATTGATCTTCATTTCTGGCAGAGGGTAAGGCTCCCTGCCCAACTGGGTCTGCACCTGGTCGAGGTGGTTCAGATAGATATGGACATCGCCAAAGGTGTGAACGAAGTCGCCGGGCTGCAGACCCGCAACCTGGGCGATCATCATCGTCAGCAGCGAATAGGAGGCGATATTGAAAGGCACGCCCAGGAATACGTCGGCACTGCGCTGGTACAACTGGCAACTCAATCTGCCGTCCGCCACGTGAAACTGAAACATGGTGTGGCAGGGAGGAAGTGCCTGCAATCCCATCCCGGCATTTTCACTGGGGCTGCGGGATTCATCCGGTAACAGCGCCGGGTTCCAGGCAGAAACGATATGCCGACGCGAATGGGGTTTGTTTTTCAGGTCTTCGAGCAAACGTGTAATCTGATCGATACGGCGGCCGTCCGCCGCTATCCAGTTCCGCCACTGTGCGCCGTACACCGGCCCCAGTTCGCCATCCTCTGTTGCCCAGTCGTCCCAGATACGGACCCCGTTCTCGTTGAGATAGCGGATATTGGTATCGCCACTGAGGAACCACAGCAACTCATGAATGATCGACTTGAAATGCAGCTTCTTGGTGGTCACCGCCGGAAACCCCGCCTGCAGGTCAAAGCGCATCTGGTGGCCAAACAGGCTGATGGTGCCGGTTCCGGTACGGTCCTCTTTATGGCTCCCGTGATCCAGAATTCGTTGCAGCAAATCCAGGTATGTTTTCAATTTTTTCCCCAGCCCTTGTGGGCAAGAAACAGGATAACAGCTCCGGCCAGCACCATGGGCAGTGATAACACCATGCCCATGGTCAGCCATTCACCGTTGACGAACCCGATGTGTTCATCCGGTTCACGAAAGAATTCTGCCATAAAGCGAAAGCAGCCATAACCCGCGAGGAACAGTCCGGACACGGCTGCTGTTGGCCTGGGCCGGCGCGAGTAAACGATCAATATGATGAACAGGGCCAGGCCCTCGCCCAGCACCTGGTAAAGCTGACTGGGATGCCGCGCGAGATGATCCAGAGCGCCGGACCTCCAGGCAGCTTCCAGTTCTTCAGACCGCCAGCCACCGGGTTGAATCGCATTGGCGAAAATCATGGCCCAGGGTGCATCACTGAAACGCCCCCACAGTTCCCCGCCAATAAAATTCCCCAGCCGCCCGAGGCCCAGTCCAAGCGGAACCAGGGGCGCGACAAAATCTGAAACCTGCCAGAAACTTCGGCCTGTTCGCCGGCCAAACCACCACATGGCGACCAGCACGCCCAGCAAGCCGCCATGAAACGACATACCGCCATCGGTGATGCGAAACAGGAACATGGGATCGTCGAGAAGATTCTGGAACCCATAAAAAAAGACATAACCCAGCCGGCCACCCAGCACGACACCCAGCATGCCGTAAAAAAGAAAATCACCCACATCCTGGGCGTTCCAGCCCCACCACTGGCGCCGTTTCGCCAGCCAGGCGCCCCCCGCCCAGAAGAACAGGAACGCCAGCAGGTACATGATGCCGTACCAATGCACATCCAGCGGGCCTATCGAAAAGGCGACCGGGTCGATTGCAATGTATGGATAGCTGGAACGGGTCACGAAATGCTGAGCTCTTTCTCCGGGGTGTAAATTCCATTTTCCCGACGGGCTGTGGCAGCATATGTCAGCGGCAGGCAGGCCGCAAGTGAGCGCGGGCAAGGAAGACCCGAATCAACAAATCACTGGGTTGCTTTCCATGATCAGGTAGACTGCTACCTGTTTTGGATGCAAGTGAAACTGGAACAGCCAAGGAAAACTGAAGATGCTGGAACTGGCGCTCCCCAATACACATGCACTGGCCGTGATGATCGTAATCATCGGGGCCCTGGTCCTGTTCACGCGCGAAAGCATCCCGCTGCAAACAACCAGCCTGCTTGTCATCGTGACCCTTACCGTCGGATTTACGCTGTTTCCCTTTGAAGCCGATGGCCACGTGCTGCAGGCCAGCGACTTCTTCCTTGGGTTCGGCCACAAGGCCCTGGTGGCGGTCTGTGGCCTGGTGATTGTCGGCCAGGGTCTGATCCGGACCGGTGCACTGGAACCGGTAGGGCGAATGCTGGCGCGACTATGGCGCAAAGGGCCGGTCATTTCGTTGCTGGTGACGATCCTGATTACCGCGGTATTGAGTGCATTCATCAATAACACGCCCATCGTCGTGCTGATGCTGCCTATCCTGATTGGTGTTGCGGTTCGGACCGGTGTGTCTACATCCGGCTCATTGATACCGATGGGCTTTGCCAGCATCCTGGGCGGGATGGCGACCACCATCGGTACATCGACCAATCTGCTGGTGGTCAATGTGGCCGCCGACATGGGGATGGATGCGTTCAGCATGTTCGACTTCCTGGGACCAGCGACGATCGCGGGGTTCTTCGCGATTATTTACCTCTGGCTCATCGCTCCCCATATGATTCCGGAACGGCAGCCGCCGATGAGCGACACCGTATCGAGGGTCTACACCGCCCAGATCAGACTCGACAAAAACAGCATAGTGGTCGGCAAAACACTGGCCAATGCCAGTCTGCGGGTCGGCGAAGGCATGAAAATAGAAACCGTGCAGCGCGGCCAGGGCGTTTTCATCAATCCACTGCCCGACGTTGTGCTCAAGGCGGGTGACCGCCTCACCACCAGTGATACGCAGGCCAAGTTGCGGGAGTTCTCACGCCTGCTGGGCGGCACACTGTTTTCTGGCGATCAGGCGGTTGACGCAGAGCACCCGCTGAGCGCCGAGGGCCAGCAGATCGCCGAAGTCGTGATCACACCGGCTTCCCGGCTGAACGGTGTCAGGATTGGTAACGCCCGCCTCAGATCGAGCTACGGCCTTCGCCTGCTGGCCTTCAACCGGTTTGAGGATTCACAGGAAAGAAAATCTCCCGGCCTGGATGAAGTCCAGCTGCGTTCCGGTGACGTGCTGCTGGTTCAATCGACGGTGGAAAACCTACGGGAATTGAAGGAAACAGCGGATTTTCTGATCCTCGATGGCAGCATCCAGCTACCCAGCACCAAGAAAGCCCCGATTGCCCTGGCAACCATGCTCGGCGTCGTTGCCCTGGCGGCCTTTGACATCATGCCCATCGAAATCAGCGCCATCCTGGGCTTCATGGCGCTGATCGTAACCCGCTGCCTGAACTGGAAAGACGCCATGAGCGCGCTCAGTACGCAGGTGATACTGATCATCGTCTCATCCCTGGCAATGGGTGCGGCTCTGCTGAAAACCGGGGGAGCGGACTACCTGGCGCGTCTGTTCGTGTACATCACGTTCGGCGCACCTCCGTCTGTCGTGCTGGGCGGTTTAATGCTGATGATGGGCATCCTGACCAATATTGTTTCCAACAATGCGGCAGCCGTCATCGGCACGCCGATTGCAATCGGTATCGCGCAGCGGCTGGGCATGCCGCTGGAGCCTTTTGTACTGGCGGTTTTGTTCGGCGCCAACCTGAGCTTTGCAACGCCGATGGCCTACCAGACCAATATTCTGCTGATGAATGCGGGCGGCTACAAATTCGGGGATTTTGTGAAAATAGGTGTGCCCCTTGCCATAGGGCTCTGGCTGGTCCTGACTGCCGTGCTGGTCTGGGCGTATGGGCTCTAATAAGGAGAAGAACAGGTGACATCCACTGCAAACAATGCTGTCGTCCGCCACGGGCCCTATCCGGAACTGACCTGGGCCGCGATCCTTGTGGGCTATTTTCTCGGGACCATCATCGCGATCAGCATTGGTTATGCGGCATTGATTCTTGGCTTTTCAATCGAGGGTTCCGAGCTTGCCGCGATCCTGGGCTTTGGTATTTTGCGCGGTATCCTGCGGCGCAACAGCATTATTGAAAACAACATCACCCAAACGGTGGCCAGTGCCGTCAATGGTGCCTCCAGCGGTATGATGTTCTCGGTACCGGCGATATTTATCCTGGGTTACGGATCGGACTTCAACCCGGTTCTGCTGACCTTCGGGGCCATTGCGGGCGCCTTCCTCGGCATCGGATTCATTATCCCGCTGCGTAAACAGATGATCGATTACGAGCGCCTGACTTACCCGGGCGGTGTTGCCGTGGCGACCATCCTCAAGTCGCCCGGCGCGGGCATCCAGAAAGCAATGCTGCTGATTGGCGGCGCACTGCTGAGTGGCGGATTACATGCCGTGAGCCAGTCCAGCGGCGTCGATAACTGGGATCTGGGCAGCCTGATCGGAATGCCGGGTTATATGAACGGCGTCTGGTACCTGTCCCTGTTGACCATTGGTGTTGGTTATATTGCCGGCAAGGGTGGCGTGGCCTTTATCGTGGGCGGTTACGTGTGCTACTGGATTCTCGCTCCGATGCTGGCGGGACTCGACATGTTCCCGATCGACCCGGCCACCGGCGTGGTCACTGAAGAACCCAATGCCCTGCGCCTGCTGCTGTTCCGGCCGGTCGGCATCGGTATGCTGATCGGCGGTGCGATCGCCGGCGTCGCGATGGCATTTCCGATGATCCTCAGCGCTGTTCGCAGTATGCAGAATGCGGCGAAATCGGAAGCGGCCATGTCACGCGACGAAATGCCTATCAAGCTCTTGTATATGGCCATCGGCGGCGCCGCCATTCTGCTGGCCTTCATGGCCGTCATGTCCACGGAAAAAATGGGGTTGGGCCGTGGCCTGGTCATGGCCCTTGTCGGAACGCTGTGGGTGTGGATTGCCGGCGTGATCCTATCGGAAGCCATTGGCCGCACCAACTGGTCACCGCTGTCCGGGATGACGCTGATTGCCGTCACCATCCTGATCTTCATTTCCAGCGGCCTGGGTGACACCAAGGCCGCCATCGTATCGGCCATCATGGTGGGCGCAGCAGCCTGCGTGGCGATGTCCCAGGCCACAGACCTGATGCTGGACCTCAAGACCGGCTACCTGGTCGGAGCAACGCCGCGTAAACAGCAACTGGGCCAGTTCATCGGCGCCTGGCTCGGTCCCATTGTCGTGATAACCCTCATCTTCGTCCTTAACGAGGCCTATGTGCTGGGTAGCGACAAACTACCGGCGCCCCAGGGCCAGGCTCTTGCCAGCATGGTCAATGGCATCATGGGTGGAGACGTTCCCGCCCAAAAATACCTGGCCGGCGCAGGGCTGGGCGCGATGCTCAGCCTGTTCCAGCCCGGGCTGGGGATTACGGTAGGGCTCGGATTTTACCTGCCCTTCAACATTGTGCTGACTTACAGCCTGGGAACGCTGATCAGAGTAGTCAGCGATTACAAGCTCGGAAACGCCTACGCTGAGAACACCGGAATTCCGATAACGGCAGGGTTTATCGTCGGGGAAGCCCTGGTCGGTGTGGGTTACGCAATCACAATGATCGTCAAGGCGGTGTGAGCATGAAACTATTCGCATTGATCCTGGTTTTCGGCGCTTTCCTTGCAGGTGCTTTTGTCACCGTCCTGGATCCTCGACTGGTCAACTGGAATTTCCTCGTGCCCGCCCTGGTCGTTGGCGTCATTGGCTTGTGGATACATCGAAAGGCACAACATGCGGAATCCCGGTCCGGTGACCGGCTCGCAAGTGACATCATAGTTCTGCAGGAAAGCCTCGCTCAAATTCTCGGTAACCTCGAAAAACTTCATGCCCGGGGTGATGATCTGCCCGTCTACGAGGCACGCTTCGAAATCGATCGGCTGTTTCGTGATGATTTGAATAATTTCGCCGAAGCGCGTGAAAGCATGATCCACGTTTTCGGCATACAGAATTATGCCGAGGTGATGAGTAACTTCGCTGCAGGTGAACGTTACATCAATCGAATCTGGTCGGCTTCCACAGATGGCTATGTGGATGAAGTGCAGGCTTACCTCGAACGGGCCCGTGACCAGTTCCGGGAAGGGTCCAGGCATTTCACAGAATTACTGTCGGAACATTCGGATTCGACCAGCGCTCACCAGGGCGCCTGAGTCAACAAATCTGACTGGGGGTCACCGAAAGTATGGCAGGCCCATTCGACCCGCTGCTCCGGACGCTCCTGCAATTCACCAAGGTTATCGACCGCATCAAGACGATGGCGCAATCCCCGCCGGTTCGCGATCTGGATATTCAGGCCCGGGCGGGCGTTTAGCTCCAGAATCAGCGGGCCGTGCGTCTGGTCCAGCACGATATCGACGCCCAGGTAACCCAGTTCCACGGCCTCGAAGCATTGTGCCGCCATCGAGACAATGCGGCTCCAGTGGGGTATCTGGAAACCGGTAATTTCGGACCCGGTATCCGGATGCAGGGAAACGGGGCTGTTGCCGGACACTCCGCCGACCGTTATACCGGTGGCCATGTCCACGCCAACGCCGATCGCTCCCTGGTGCAAATTGGCTTTTCCATGGGATTCCCGGGTCGGAAGCCTGACCATGGCCATGACGGGATAACCGCTGTACACGATGACACGGATATCCGGAACACCGTGGTAGGTCAGGCCGGTGAAGGCAGGATCGAAATGCACCAGCGATTCAATCATCGCGACATCAGGTTGTCCACCCAGTGAGTACAGGCCACCGATCACGTTGGTGATGTGATGTTCCAGGTCGGCCGGTTTAACCAGGTTGCCGTCAGAATCGACGAAGTAATCGGACTTGCGGTCCTTGATGACGAGGATGCCGTCGCCTCCACTGCCGTGGGCTGGCTTGATGACGAATTCTTTGTGTTGACCCACCAGTTCGCCCAGGCGGGCAGCCTGCTGCATATAGGATGCAACCGCGATCAATTCGGGAACCGCCAGCCCGCGCTCCTGCAAACGCTCTTTGCACAGCACCTTGTCATCAACCAGCGGAAAGAACTTACGGTTGTTCATTTTCAGGATGTAGTCGCCGTTACGGCGATTCAGCCCCAGCACGCCGTTGGACCGCATCCTTTTGACAATGCTGTCCACTAGGGGTTTCTCCCGGCCAGTTGGCGGAAACGGATCAGCTCGGTGAGCCTGAACCCGGTATACCGTCCCAGCGCCACGATCAGTCCCAGCACAATCAGATTGACTTCCGGAAATACGGTCACCCAGTATTCAAGCACGTCGATCGAGATCACTGAGTAAGCCAGTGAGGCCATCAACAGGCTGCCCAGGCCTTCCCGGATGGACGTCATAGCCCCGCGCTCCTCCCAGACAATCGACATCCGCTCAATCACCATGGAAATAATCACCATCGGAAACAACGAAACCGACAGACCCGTCTCAGTGCCGAGGCGGTCGCTGAACAGGCTGATAGCCGTCATCAGCAATACGACAATGGTCACAACCGCCGCCAGCCTCGGAACCAGCAGCAATCTCAGCCGCTCCAGGTAGAAACGAAAAACCAGGCCCAGTGAGACAATCATCATGAACAGGAGAATGCCCTTGACCAGTTCGGTCTCTCTGAAAGCCAGCGCGATCAGAACGGGCGCGAAGGTGCCGAATGAACTCAGGCCAATGAAATTCCGGAGCAGGACGATGATCAGGATGCCAAAGGGTACGAGCAGCAGCACCTCATAAACCGACTGCGTCTGCACCGGCAGGTGAAGTAAAGAGATTCGCCCGATAAAAGAATCCTTCAGTTCTGTCCGCCGTGAAGCAAGCTCCAGTGAACTCCTCATGCGTTTCTTGACCGAGATCTGCAAGTCATTGATGAGCGCTCCGCTCACGCCTGCAAGTGTTTCGGTGCCACGCCACCAGATCATGAACTCTTCGGGCCTGCCCTGCTGACCGGTTTCGGGGTTGAACAACAACCAGTGCTCGCCATCCCACACGGCCAGCATCGAATGGATGGCCGCGCGCTGGACATCTTTTTTTAACAGGATTCCATGAACGAGCATGGATGGAATCTGTTCCGTGGCCAAAATGGTCTGGGCCAGCCTTGCATGTTCCAGCGGCGACTCCACGTCCTCGAGAAACAGTTTCCAGTTCGCGTCATCGGGACTGTTCTGCAGATGGTCCAGGATTTCAGCTGCGAATGACTGTGCATCCGCCGATTCCGTTTTCACCTCTTCCACCAGGTCGGCCATCGCGCTGGCAAAGGGCTCCTCGAGTTCAGGAACCGCCGGCGTGTCCGGTTTGTTAGCGAACCGCTGGTTTCGTGTGTCCTTCATCACCGTAGCGCGGTAATACAGGACGCGGTCCCCTTCGAGACTACGGATGGCCCAATGAGCCTGCCGCCGAAACATGTCCTCATCGATGGTCAGGCCAAAATCCCGGGAGACAAAACTTTCATCGCTGACCGTGAAGCCTGTGGAACGCACCGGCAACAGCAGACTGGCTCTTGCCGGGCCTTTAACCGGTTCAATTTCCACCCTGGCCTGGACCAGCCATTGCTCGCCCGTTTCGTCCGGTAGCACGGGATAGCCCAACCTCACCACCTTGTAGGCGAAAGTGAGTCCGCCCAGCGCAACCAGCAACAACGAGAGAACCATCCACTGCCTGTTGCGTGTCATGAAGGGCCCTCCTGCTCAGCGGGGTCGTTGCATTGTGACTGCCCCAAAAACGTTTCCGAAGCATCAACCAGGGCAAAAGAGGCCAGCGCGCTGCGGCCCACCAGAAGAGGATAATTGAACTCGCTGCGGTCAATCAGACTGACTTCGGTTTGCAGGAATTTTCCCGCCACGCATAAATCCAGCATGACAACAGGACGGGTCTGGGTACTGCCGTCATGTTGCACCACGCCGATGGTCCGCACACGTTCGCGAACCAGAACAAATTCTTCACCGCTGTCGCGATCGGTGACGGCAAAACGCACCCAGCGTTTTCCGCCTTTGCGAAATTTCTTGAGCACGCGGGAATCCAGCGAGGACGTTTCCGCACCCGTGTCGAGTTTGGCCTTGAGTTCAATGCCCGGATCGGGCAAATAAGCATTTTCCACCCAGCCCAGGATCTGCAAATCCGACGAACTGGCGCCTGCAAAGACAGGTTGTATGAGCAAAATGATCAAACCTGTAAAAAGTATGACTTTTTTCATAACGCGATATTTTCGTCGTTTGAACAGGCTTTGATGTAAAAATTCTGTTAGTTGAGCCAAAACGACCCTGTTTAAACGTTATAAGTAATTGACTCACGCATTCTGCAAGTTATACCCTTCTTGATCCGGAATACATACTTTAAGTTTTTTCAACCGTTATCCATTTTTCATAACCGAGATCTAGCATGCTAATTAATCGAATGAATAAAAGGCTCTTGCTGAGCGCAATCATGGTCGCAGCAATCCCCGCGGGATTTTCTGCGTCTGCAGTTGCCCAGGTAACCATCGACCAGGTCACCCTGGAAGGCGAAAAACGCGCTGACGCAGGTGCTGCTGAACAGCAACGCGTCGAGCAGATCGCTAACCAGACTGATGACTTGCTGAATGAATTCAACACTGTGTCCAAAGTCGTAGACGGGCTGATCACGTATAACAGTCTTCTGCAACGGCAAGTGAACAACCAGGAAGAGGAGAAGGCTGCACTGGCCGAGTCCATTACCAATGTCGCACTGATCGAACGCCAGATCATACCGATGATGACTCGTATGCTGGACTCACTGGAACAGTTCATTGAACTGGACACCCCGTTCCTGCTGGCCGAGCGCAGAGAGCGCCTGGAAAGGCTGAGGGGCATGATGGAACGTTCAGATGTATCTTCGGCTGAAAAATTCCGCCGGGTCATCGAGGCCTACCAGATCGAAAATGATTACGGCCGCACCATCGAAGCCTACAAGGGCACGGTTCCCATCAACGGCAACCCGCAGGAAGTTGACTTCCTGAGAATCGGTCGCGTATCACTGGCTTACCAGTCAGTGGGCGGTGCACATACAGGTGCATGGGACAAAGACGCCGGGGATTGGGTGGAACTCGAAGCCTCTGAATTCAAGAACCAGGTCTCCGACGGTATTCGGGTGGCCCGCAAGCAGGTTGCACCTGACCTCTTGATCGTTCCCGTCGCTGCTCCTTCGGAGGAATAATCATGAAAAATAAAATATTCAAAGCAGCAGTGATTGCTGGACTCTTATTCGGCCTGACCAGCACCGCCTATGCGGCGCAGGCTGTATCGCTTGACGAACTGCTACAGCAGGTCAAGAGCGGTCGTGTGAAAGACGCCGATGAAAACAAAAAGCGTATCGCTGAATTCCAGAAAGCCCGTGGCCAGCAACAGCAGTTGCTGCGCAACATGGAAGCTGAAAAAGTTCGCCAGGAACAGCTTTCGCAGCAACTGGAAGCCACCTTCGAAGCCAATGACGCCCAGATTATCGATCTGGAGCGGGCCTTGCAGGAACGCCTGGGTGAACTGAAAGAACTGTTCGGTGTTCTGCAGCAGGCAGCTGGTGACGCCCGCGGTAATTTCGACACTTCAGTCACGCAGATCCAGTTCCCGGATCGCGGCGAATGGCTGACCGGGTTCGCGCAGAAGATGGGTTCTACCACCCGCATGCCGACCCTCGAGGAAATCGAGCGCATCTGGTTCGAACTGCAACGTGAAATGACTGAGTCAGCCCGTGTTGTGAAACTCAATACGACGGTGATCAATGCCAATGGTGAGGAAGAACAGCGTGATGTCGTTCGTGTAGGTCTCTTCAACGTGGTCTCCGACGGTAATTACCTGGAGTACGTACCGGAAACCGGTCGCCTGGTAGAGCTCCAGCGCCAGCCTGCCGGACGTTACACCGGACGTGCGGAAGACTTGCAAAGCGCCTCTGGCGGCGTCAATAGCTTCGCCGTTGATCCGACCCGCGGACAGTTATTGGCCTTGCTCGTGCAGTCACCCAGCCTGATGGAACGTATCGCACAGGGTAAACAGGTAGGTTACGTGATCATCGCACTGGGTATCGTTGGCCTGGCCATCGCTCTCTGGCGCCTATTGGCACTCTCTGCCACCGCCGCCAAGGTCAACAGGCAGACCAAGAACCTCGAGCAGGCTGGCAACAACCCGCTGGGGCGCGTGTTGAAGATTGCTCATGACAATCCTGATTCCGATGTCGAAGCACTGGAGCTGAAGCTGGGTGAAGCGATTCTGAAGGAAATTCCGAAGTTCAACTCGATGCTGCCGTTCCTGAAAATCATTTCAGTGGTCGCGCCGCTGCTCGGACTGCTGGGTACGGTTACCGGCATGATCGTCACCTTCCAGGCGATTACGCTTTACGGTGCAGGTGATCCGAAACTGATGGCTGGTGGTATTTCAACCGCGTTGGTTACCACGGTTCTCGGCCTGGTCGTAGCCATTCCCACGGTGTTCCTGCATACGCTGGTTCAGAGTCGTGCGAAGCGCTTGACTCAGATCCTTCAGGAAGAGGCTGCAGGCATGCTTTCCGAGCGTGCCGAAAGGAAGGCATAAACGAGATGGAAGCCATCTTTTATTATCTGCCATTCCTTTCAACCATCCGGGATTTCTTTGAACTCGGGGGGCCGGTGCTGAATGTTATCGCCATCGTCACCCTGTTCATGTGGATGCTGATTATCGAGCGGATCGTGTATTTCCGGACAGGGCACAGAGCCCTGATCCGGAGAGCGCACAATTACTGGGACGAACGGAGTGACTATTCGTCCTGGCAAGCTCACCAGATCAGAACCCGTATCATTTCCCAGGTTTCCGCCAAGGCGGAGCGCAACATGGCGCTGATCAAAACCTGTGTAGCCCTCTGCCCCCTGCTGGGGTTGTTGGGCACGGTTACGGGCATGATCGAGGTCTTCGAGGTAATGGCCATCGCAGGGTCGGGTAACCCCCGGTCAATGGCCTCCGGTGTGTCAAAGGCCACCGTACCCACGATGGCTGGCATGGTAGCGGCACTTTCCGGGGTAGCCATGTCTGCGTTCCTTGAGAACAAGGCGCGCAGAGAACGCGAGTTCATTGCAGACGAATTAATTATCGAGCACGGCTGAAGGTCAGAACCTTCAGCCTGCTGATACAGGAGAAAGACTTATGCGGCAACATTTAGCCCAGCAATACGAGGACGAAGAGTCGGAGATCAATATCACGCCCATGCTGGACGTGGTATTCATCATGCTGATCTTCTTTATCGTGACAGCGACCTTCGTAAAAGAAGCTGGAATCGAGGTTAACCGTCCTGATGCAGCTACTGCTGTCAAGCAGGAGAAAGCCAATATCCTGGTAGCCATTGGTCCAAATAACGACATCTGGATCGATCGCCGCCAAATTGATATCCGTTCAGTACGACCGAATATTGAGCGCTTGCACGCCGAGAATCCACAGGGTTCAGTGGTAATCCAGGCCGACAAGGAATCCAAGACGGATACCTTGATCCAGGTGATGGACGCAGCCCGCTCTGCCGGTGTTTTCAACGTGTCGATTGCGGCCCAGGAACCTTAAAGAGGTGAGCCATGTCGGCCACGATTCTTGAAACATTATCAGTAAACAGAACCGGCGATATCGTACGGATGGCGTTCGGCATCATACTGGGTCTTGTTATAACTGCCGGTCTTTTCTGGTTCATGCAGTATCTGATCGCTACGGCGGACCGCGAACTCAACGAGGGCGCGTCCGGCCACCTGATCGATTTTGTAAGGCTGAAACGCGACGAGTCGATCCAGCGCAGGCAGCTGAAACCGAAAAAGCCGCCACCGCCGGATGCACCCCCGCCACAGCCACCGACCCCACAACTGGATAACCTGAATCCAAATGCTGAGAAAATTGCGATTTCCGCTGCTCCGGTAGAAACGGACATCGAAATGAGTGGTGGATTCAGCCTCGGTGTGGGTGAAGGCGACTATCTGCCCATCGTGAAAGTTGCGCCGATTTATCCCCAGCGCGCCCTTTCGCGCAGTGTCGAAGGGTTCTGCGTAGTGCAGTACACGGTGACCAAGCAGGGCACGATTCGCGACCCGTTCGTCGTGGAGGATCAATGCAGTAGCACGCTCTTCCACCGCGCATCTGTACAGGCTGCCATGAAGTTCAAGTACAAACCGCGAGTCATCGACGGCCAGGCCGTTGAAGTCCCGGGCGTACAGAACAAATTCACCTATGAAATTACGCAAGATTAGGCAAAAACCCATGCACAGATACATGTCAAAACTGATGATTGCCATCATTTCCGGCACCCTGCTATTGGGTGCTTCCGGCACTGCCCTCGCACAGAAGGGCGGTGATGAGAAAAAGACCAAGGAAACCGTGGCCATGAGCCAGCAGGTTTACGAGAGTCTCACGGAAATCCAGGAATTGATCGAGGCCAAGGACTATGCAACAGCAGAGCGCCTGACCATTGAATTGAGGCAGAAAAAAGGCCTGAGCCCTTATGAGTTGGCACAGATCTGGAATATTTCCGGATACTCCTATTACCTGCAAGAACGCTACGATGATGCCATCCGGGCCTACGATCAGGTCATGGCACAACCCGAACTGCCGGAAGCACTGGTGTTGAGTACGCTCAAAACCAAGGCTCAGCTTCAGTTTACCCAGGAAGATTATGAGGGTGCACTGGCGACCGTGCGGCAACTTATGACCAACATCTCCGAGCCCAGCGCCGACGTGTACATGCTCGAAGGCCAGGCACTGTTCCAGTTGGCCAGGTACGAAGAGGCCCTGGTTCCGATCAAAACAGGGATAGACATGTACCGACAGCAAGGCCAGGTACCAAAGGAAAACTGGCTGCTGTTGCTGCGCGTAATCTACTTTGAACAGAAAGATTACGAAAGCATGATCGAAGTGGTCAAAGAGTTGATCGTTTATTACCCCAAGGACACCTATGTGCTGACCCTGGCGGGAATTTACAGTGAACTTGGCGATACCAAGAAGCAGTTGGCGCTGACTGAAGTTCTGTATGAGAGGGGTATGCTGACCACTAACTCCCACATCACCAACCTGGCCAACCTTTACCTGCTCCACGGCCTGCCCTACAAAGCGGCAGTCGTTCTTGAAAAGGAGATGAACGAGAACATCGTCGAGGCCAATGAGCGTAACCTGAGGCTTCTTTCACAAGCATGGTACCAGGCTCGTGAGGACAAGAAAGCAATTCCTCCGCTGCAACAGGCTGCCAAACTTTCCAAGGAAGGCGATCTTTACATCCGCCTCGGCCAGGCTAACATCAATCTCGAAAACTGGTCTGAAGCTGCCAGTGCCATACAGGAGGGCCTGAAGCTGGGCGGCCTCAAGCGTCCCGATACTGCAAACATCATGCTGGGCATGGCGCTTTTCAACCAGAAACGCCTGGAACAGGCACGCCGCGCGTTCGAAAAGGCCGCCAACGACAACCGGTCCAAACGTGCAGCAACACAGTGGATCGCCTATGTTGACAGTGAAATCAAACGTCGCGAACTGATGAACCAGGACGTGGAATACAAACCTCGTGAACGGGACGACATGATGGATGTGGTCGAAGACCAGCAATAAGCCTTTTCGAATATCAAAAAAAAGCCCCGGTTAACGGGGCTTTTTTTGTCTTGCTATCTTGCCTCTTCAGCTCAAGGCAACCACGTCAATGTTAATTTTCTCCATCACTTTCTCAGTGGTGTGACTGCTGAACGTAGCAGCCAGTCCTTTGCGGGAAGAAATCCCCAGGATCACCATATCCGCATTGATCTTTTCAGAAATACCGGCGATAACATCCTCTGGCTTACCCATGTCGCGATGAATCTGCTCACGAGGCAAGCCGCTCATCCGGCCGATCAAAGCCCGATCCGGGAAATCTTCACTGTCCTTGTAGGCATTGACAACATGGAATTCCGCACCAAAATATTCGGACAGAAACAATCCGCGCTCAATGATCTTCTCATTCAATGCAACGTGAACCGCATCCTTCGCCTGGGTATTGACCGCCGCCAGGATGCAATCGATGGGAGCCTTGGTGCCCTCATCCACGATAACGACGTCACAGGTTGCCTGCCGCACCAGGTCCCACTTGGAATCGGTGATGCCAGTCTTATGCTCCGCTGAAGTTTCGCACAGCATGATCGTGTCACAGGCGTAACGTTCGGCGGCGTCAGTGATTGATTTCCGCCAGTCACGGGTCCAGAAGAACTCTGCGGTGTAATCCATGTTCAATTCATCCAGCGGAGCCAGCAACGCTTTGATGTCATTGAAACTGCGAATGATTTCGGTAGGCGCATTGGGCTCGGTCTTGTCCGGACTCTCGAAGCCGATCAACAGATGGAATTCCAGATCCCATTTACGTTCCTGGCGTACGATTTCCAGCATGCGTTCCAGCGCGAGGTGCTCCTCATGGGATGGATCAACAATAACGAGATATTTTCTTCTATCCACTTAATAACCCTCCGGACAATTATCTGATTTTATCACGCCCCAAAACGGGCATTGGAACATTCTACCTGATATAAAGCTGGAAACCCGCCCAGGACATAAAATTATCAACCGTAGCGGCTTTCATCTTCCGCATCCGGGTCCGGGACAGTGCTTCAGCAACATTCTGCGTCTCTTCAAGTTCCTTGTAAAAATCGGTCATGAATACTGCCGTCTCCGAGTCACTTCCGGATTGCAGACTGACCAGCACACGGGCGGCTCCGTTCGCCAGGAAGTCTGAAACAAAACCCAGGTAGCTGTCAAAACCTGATCGCGCACTTGCGGACACTGCGGTGCGGCTCAGCACGACCAGGCTGGCGTTAAAAGTCAATCCCCGCAAATCTTCAGGATGCAGGTTATTCGCGGTAGATTCCGGACTGACCCTGGACATCTGGAGCATTGAATAATCGGGTATTGCAAGATCCAGCGTACCGGGTATCGCCAGGTGTATGAGCCCGGCCGCCGCAAACCTGGGATCCTTAAATTCGTCATTCTGCAAGGCAACGCCCTGGACAATATTCAATCCCGGTCCGACAAAGGCGTCCCTTACGGCAGTGACTTCCGCAGATACCGTGACATCGTAACTGAACAGGTCCTGACCGGCCTGAGGGTTACCCGCCAGGAAAACAGAATCCCTGTATCCGGTGGCGAGGTCTGCGCCCATCCAGGAAGTACCGGCAAGGCTCATCAGGTTGATTACCCGGTGATTCTCCGCGAGAAACGCTCCCTTCAGTCTGAGCGCATCGAATGGGAACGCATTGAGGGGCCCCGCCGGCAACAGGTAAATCGTGCGCGTCAATGCATCCGATACCGGCTGCAGAAGTGTGCGGCCCAGCGCGTCCAGGTACTGCTGTTGGCTGCTGTTGCTTTCCTCCCAACCCTGTCTCAGGCGATAAAGCTGACCCGTGAGGGTTCTGGAATCCGCCACTCTGACCATAGACACCCCTTTCCGGCTCGCGAGCAGCGCGTACGCCGACGATCGGCCGAAATAGTAACTGAGGATGCTCTCATCCCGCGAAAGGCGACTGAGCTGCCGGTCAAGGCCTGCCGCGTCAATCGGGCTGATCCGCGGAGTAAACCCACGCTTCAGGTTCCGCCATTGCCTATTCGCCCGGTCCGCCGCCTGAGCTGCGTCGGGTTCTTTTGCCGTTTCAGCTTGTGAGAAAAGGGCACGAAGTTCCTCTTCCTTGTCCGCAAAGGTTCCCGGGCTGTCGGCCAGGCGTACACGGTCCAGCGCTATCAATGCCTGTTTACCGTTTGATCCGGCGGACGCCGCGTCCAGGTACTCTTCAAATACCCACTTTTTGTGCAGCCAGTACCAGCTACCCATTACACCAGGCAGCTTTTGCCGGAAAAACAACACGTCATCCAGCACGCCTTCCATCTGGGATCGAGCCTGGAGTCGCTCACCCTCCCGATTGAGGATGCTCGCCCGGACCAGGCCTGCATCCTGAACGAGCCAGGGCACGCCACTGGCGCTCAGTGCCTGGAATGGCCCGGTGACACGGGCCGCGCTGCATCCCCCTGTACCGCTCCTGTCGAGGATCAGCAGACACTCATACAGGGCTGCCCGATGAGTCAGCAGGTTCAGGCCGCTGGACAAAGCCAGCCGCTTGCTTTGCGACATCAGCGTTACCGCTTCTGATGAGCGGGATCCATCCTTTCTCCAGCGGTCGATTGCCGACTCAAACAGGAAACGGGCCCGGACCTCATCGGAGTTGAGCAGCGCTTCCTGCCGTTCCCGGTAGCGGGAAACCTGGTCAAACTGTTCGCGGTCGCGATGGATACGCGCAAGCACGTCATATGCCCGGACCAGCGCATCCCTGTGGGTGTCCAGCTCAGTCCTCGGAATAGACTCAAGGATCAGCTCGCGCGCCTTTTCAAGTTCGCCCATGGAAAACCAGGACCAGGCCAACGCCAGGCCGGTTGCGCCCCAGGAACCGGATGCCGCATTGGCTTTCTGAATGGTCAGAGCCTGTTGCAACTCCCGGGAGGCTTCTTCAAACCGATAGGTACTGTTGAGTATTCTCCCCTTCTCAAAAAGGTTCTCGACAAATTCCTCCCCCGTTTCACTATCGAGATCCGTACCGATATCCTCGAGCATTTCGATCGCACCGGCCGTGCTGCCCTGGGATTCATAAGCAATAGCCGCCGTTCCGCGAATTTCATTGGTCAGCTCGACATTATCCGTTGTCAGGGACACATCCAGTGCGGCGCGGAACTTGCTCACCGCTTCGTCCATCCTCTCCTGTTGCTCATAAGCCAGGCCATCGTTGAACAAAGCCCGGGCTTTCTCAGAAGGCAGGTCAAGTTTATCTGCCAGGATCACTACCTGGTCGAGAACCCGGTGCAATTGTTCATAACGCTCATAGGCCACCGATCCGGTCGTCGCGTCGCCGGCCGCCTTCAACGCTTCTCCCTCGAGCACGAGTGCGGCAAACTCGATTTCCTCGAAACCTGCCCTGCGGGCCCTGGCCCGAACAGGTTGCGCCAGGTCCATGGCCATCAAAACATCATTGAGTTTGTGCAGCGCCAGGTGTGCGGCATAAAACTCGGACCAAAGCCGCATTTTTTCCCAGCCCATGTTTTCGAAGGCGCGGGCTGCGTTTCGCAGCGTGTAGGTCTTCATCGACCAGGTGGTCGAATCACTGGTATGAGCCTTCTCGATACCTCGTGAAAAAAGCGTGTATGCCTGGGCAAATGCCGGGCTGTTCCAGTCCCTCTCCGGCAACTGGATCAACTCCATGCTGATGCGTGACCGCTCCACCTCGCGGCCAGGCGTAATCTTGATCATCAATTGACGCGGTTTGTCGACAGCGTCGATAAACTGGTAAATTGGACCCGTCCGGCTGGATGGAACTCCAGCAGCGTCGATCAGCGCATTTTCCTGACCGTAAATTTCTGATTCGAAGGTAGTTTCGGGCGCCTCGATTTTCACCACCAGGGAAATGTTCGGGTACTGGTAGATCATGTACTCGGCGGGCCGATCCTGCGACACCATGCCAACCTGCGCTGCGGCAAGCTGCCACGAGCACGACACCAGCAGAATTGTGAGCAAGGCCCGGATCATCTCACATAGATTACGGCGGTAGAGCCCAAGGTCAACCGTCGATTGCCCCTGCTGTGCCTTTTTGATAGTTTGCAAGGGCCCATGCGACGACCTAATCGAGAAACTTCCGTATTTACCACCTCCGCGATCGACCTGTTCGCGTCTGCCCTGGGTGCGTTCATCCTGCTGGTGATGATTCTTTTTCCTTACTACCGCAACGCCGGTTCCGACGATGCATTTTCAAGAACCCAGGAAATCCAGGAACTGCGGCGCCTGGCCTCAGGCGAAATCGCTAAAATGCTGTCGGACCAGCAGGTATCGCAAAGTGAAGTGCAGGATCTCAACGAGGCCAACCGGGGAATCGAGGCTGAAATTTCCCGCATCCGCAGAGAGATGGCTGATATCAAGACCCAACTCGCCGAAGAACCGGTAAAGGAACCCGAACCGGTGGAAGAGATCATCGAGGAGCCGGAGCCGGAAGCACTTACTTCAGGCGTCGAATTTTCCATCCTGGGCCTGGCCACCAAGAAAAAATCCTTTGTGATCGTGGTTGATATGTCCGGCAGCATGCTTTCCTACACCGACCTGATGGTGAAATCAGTGCTCGAAGTACTGGAACCTCTGGATGAAAGCAATGAATTTGCCATCATTGGATACCAGGGTAACCCCTCACCCGTCATCTGGAACTACCCGGAAGGAGGCGGCCTGCTGCAGGGTACGGATGGCAACCTGGACTCGGCGCGAAATTTCATCCAGTCGCTGGCCCGGCGATTCGCGGGTTCCACACCCACTCATTACGCGGTGCTATCGGCCATGCAGTACCCGGCTGACGCCATCGTCCTGATGAGCGATGGTGAACCAGACAATGCACCCGGGTTTATCGTCCAGGACATTACCAGCCTGAACCGGCATGAAAACAAGGAAATCCATACCGTCGCCATTGGTGACTATACCCAAAACCGTGGCCTGGTGATGTTTCTGCAGACCCTGGCGCGGCAAAATGGCGGTGATTTCGTGGGGGTCTCGAGGTGAAGTCGCGGCGACGTAACTTCGAAGTCTACTCGCTCTCTGCGGTGGATTTATTTGCATCCGCCATGGGTGCATTCATCATCATCACCATCATCCTGATGCCGGATTACCAGAAAGAGGTCCGGTCCCAGGGCGACATGGAATACCTGGAGGAACTGGCCGGGAAAACCGAGGCCATGCTCGACAAAACCGAAGAAGGCAGCAAGAACATCCTGGAAGCCCTGTTGGCGGCGCAAACCCGGCACCAGCAGTTGCAGGCCCAGGAGAAAATCGTTTCGAGTGAACTGGAAACACTGGAAGCCGAGCAGCAGGCGCGGAATGACCAGCCCCCTCCGCCCCCCCCCAGTCCGGTGATCACACCCGAAAAAGAAGGCAGCAACCAGGTGACGTTCCGGTTTCTCGGGCTGAAGACCGACAAGAAACGCATCCTGTTCATGGTCGACATGAACAAGTTCCTGTCCGGCCACGAGTCACTGGTCCGCCGAACCGTCATCCGCGGAATGGAGTCACTGCAAAGCGGCTACGAGTTCGCCATCCTTGGATTCCAGCAACAGGACACCGGGCCGAAATATTACCGTTGGCCAGCCGACGGAAGCCTGGCCAAAATGTCAGATCAGACAGAGTATGAAGCCAAACGATTTCTCGAATCGCTGTCCCGTAAATTCGAGGGGTCGTCATCTTTGATCAGCGCCTTCAACGTGGCCTACCAGAGTCCGGCTGATGCCATCATTCTGATCAGCGACGGCCTGCCCAATCCCGCTTTCAACAACAATCTCGGGCCAGGCAGCCTGGTCCGGAACATTACCGTCGCCAACTCCAGAGCCGTTGAGATCCACGCAGTGACGGTTGGGGATTACTTCAAATATCGCGGAACGATTGAATTCATGGAGTCGCTGGCGAGGGCCAACGAAGGCTCATTCCTGGCCCTGGCGCAATAGGCAGAGTTCGTATTTTCCGACCCTGATGCGGTCACCGGGTCGAAGCTCTGTGGGTGTGACAACGGGCTCATCGCCGAGATAAATGGCGTCTTCACTGTTGCCGGGCTGAACGTAGAATTTTCCAGTTTCGGAGACCATGGATACAATGTCCACCTGTTCTCCAACCGCAGTGGCGACCGGCGCCCCGGCTGAAATGGCCGTCGATGATTTCGCGGCCAGGTCTTTCGTGCCAGGTTCCTCGTTGAACCCTTCGGGCTGCTGGAGGTCGATGGTGTCAGGCTCATCTTCCGGATGAAACCGGCGGGCCAGTGGGTTGTCGCCGTTTTCTGCGCTGTCCCTGCCACGCAGGACAGGCGTCTTGCTCTCAGAAGGTGTGACTGGCTTGGTACGCCTGAAAATCATGGATGTGCTACCTGTTGAAAACGAAATTACAATGTATCATAGCGTCATGAATTCCGACGACAAAACGATTGGGCGCTCACGCAGTTGTGATCTGATGCTGGACGACGATTCCGTCTCCAGGGTTCACGCCCGCATCGAGGTAACAAAAGAAGGCTACCTGGCGGTACAGGATCAGCACTCCAGTAACGGGACTTTTCTGCACCGCAATGGCCGTTGGATTCGGAGCCTGAAAGTCATACTGGGCGCCCAGGACCGGATCCGGTTCGGAGATTACGAAGTGCCACTGGAACAGCTGGTCGGTTTGTTTGGCAAGGGCGCCCGGGTACAGCTGAGGGAAGGTTACTCGGTACGCGGCAAACCCCTGCTGTTTGACGACATCCTGGCAGATTTGCCCAAGCCAAAAATCATCCTGGAAAATCCCAGGAGAAACCCACTGACCGGCGATATCGAGGAATATAAATAGTGCGACTCATAACCCTCCTGGTTAGCCTTGTCACCGCTTTGGTGGTCATTGCCCTGCTTTCAAAGTTATTGTCTCCGGAAGCCGCGTCTATCCTGCTGGATGTCAACCGGTCATCCTGGCCTTTCACCGTTCAGAACATGCTGTGGCTGGCCTTTTTCGCGGGATTGGGCGAGTTGTCCATCCGCTGGCGTGCCGGGCGCCTGGAAGAAAGCCAGATAGACCGTAATTACCTGCCGGAAGACGACGAAACCGTGCTAAGGCCCGGTGAAGACATGACGCCCATTTACCAGAAAGTCCGCTCCAGTAAATACCGGGAAATCTGTTTCGTTCCCCGCCTGATCGAGCGCTGCGTGCTGGGTTTCAACCTCAGCCACTCGGCCGACCAGACCAATTCTCTGCTCAACTCCAGCCTTGAGCTTTACCTGCACGAAATCGATTTGCGCTACAACATGATCCGCTACATCACGTGGGTGATCCCTTCGCTGGGGTTTATCGGTACGGTAATCGGCATCATGCTGGCCCTGAACTACGCCGGAGACCGCGCCAATGTCGAGAGCCCGGATATGCTCTACCAGGTCACCGAACGTCTCGGTGTCGCGTTCTCTACCACGCTGCTGGCGCTGGTGATGGCATCCATCCTGGTGTTCATCCTGAACGTCGTGCAGGGCAAGGAAGAAAATGCGTTGAACAAGGCGGGCCAATACTGCCTGGACAACCTGATCAATCGACTTTATTCACCCTGAGATACCCCACTTGAGACGATTACGCGGCCTAACCTGGATCCATGGCTTGTGCCTTTGCTGGCTGCTGGCCGCGGGCGACTCTGCCTTTGCCCAGGGCATGGAGCCGGGAAGTGACAGCTATATCCTGCCCCCAGGTTCGATGCCGGCGTGGACTGTTCCTGTGTTGAGACTGGTTTCCGCAACGCATGTAGAACCGACCACCGGCGTGGTGCTTTCGGATACCGGGCTGGTGCTGGTGCCTGAGGACTTCGCCAGCATGGGCGATGAAATCATCGTTCTGGATGGCGGCACCGATATTCTTCGCAATGGCCGGCCGGCACGGATTGAACGAAAGTTCGCTTTTGAAGGGCTGCAGGTGCTGGCCGTCGAGGGGCTTGGCCGGCGGGGTTTGAGGCTGGCGGCTACACCCCTTGTGCAGGGTGACGAAGTAAGGCTGACTGCATTCCCGCCCGCAGAAATGATTGCGGAAGGTAAACCACCGCTGAATATTTCCGCCACGGTCGATGTATTCAGCGAGAACAACCGGCCTTCGCTGTCAGAAGAGTCCGGGTTACCCAACGTCACCGGAGCGCTGGTCGACAGTTGCGGCAACCTGGTGGGCGTCAGCATAGCGGATGATGTGCAAAGCATGGAGGCATCACCCGCCACCCGTTACCAGTGGCGCGACACTTTACTGAAGATCTATGGCGAGATGGGCATTCCGCTACGTGAATTCGATTGCACCGCACAGCAGCTGGCTGAGCCGGAACCCGAGGTTGAAGAACCGGTCGAAGAACCGGCGCCTGAACCCCAGCCGGAAGCCGCGCCAGAGCCTGAACCGGTCGAGGAATTCGTGGAAGAACTCGTTGAAGAGCCCACGGAGCCGGCAGTGGAAGAGGCGCCGGCAGCGGACGAACCCATCCTGCAGGAGCCGGCTCCTGACTCGCTGCCTCCGTTCGAAGACAAGGGATCGGGCCTGGCGGTCTGGTTCTGGTTACTGGCAGCCCTGTTGGCGGCTGGCCTGGGTTACGTAATACATCGTTTTCGCGAGTCTGGCAGCGACACGCCGTCCGATCCGGAAAGTCCCGGGACGGCAGGTGCCGCGCCACCAGAGGTTGAAGCCGTCGATGAACCCGAAGAATTGCCTGTGCTGCTGGACAGCGAATTGCGGATCACCGGCTCACTCAGGGATGGAACGGCTTTTGAAGACTCCTGCGCGGTGAGCGAGAATGCCATCAACGTGGTCATCGGCCGCGGTGATACAGATCTGATCATCAGCAGCCCCGCCGTCAGCCGGCGGCATGTCAGCCTGAACGGAACGTTCACGGAATTGACCGTATCCGACCTGGGTTCCAGCAACGGCACCTCGATCAACGGCGTACCCTGCCTGGAAGGCGAAATCATGTTCATGGAACCCGGCGACGTTCTGGTACTGGGCGACGCACGCTGTACGCTGGAGATCAAACCCCGCCAACCGGCCGGAGGCGGCGAGGACTGATGTCTGAAGCTTCACTGGCCCTGGCGCCTGGCACCCTGGTCAACCGGCTGCGCATCGACCGGGAACTGGGGCACGGCGCATTCGGAATCACTTACCTGGTCACGGATCTGCAGTCGAACCAGTCCTACGCGCTGAAGGAGTATCTGCCACGGGACCTCGTGAGCCGCAGTCCGGACGGCGAAGTCTTGCCTGCGAGTGGTGAACAGGCCGCCTATCGTTCCGGTCTGCAACATTTTCTCGAAGAAGGGCGGCTGGTGACCGGACTCCAGCACGCCAACATTGTCGAAGTCCTTCGGTGCTTCGAAGCCAACAGCACGGCTTACCTGCTGATGCCCCACTACCGGGGCGAGCCACTCGACAAGCTTCTGAAACGTAGCGGCACATTCAGGCCGGAGGAAGTGCTCGCGCTTGCTCGACCGCTTCTGGACGCCCTTCAGTACATTCACGGTAAAGACCTGGTTCACCAGGACATCAAGCCGGCAAACATTTACATCACCGAAAGCGGCCAGCCCATTCTGCTGGATTTCGGTGCGGCCGGACAGCGTATCGAAGCAGGCACGTCCACCCGCTGGAAACTCGGAAGTGAGGGTTATGCAGCCCTGGAGCAATCCGAAGCCGGCGGCCGGATTGGTCCCTGGACAGATATTTATGGCTTGGCAGCAACGCTTTATCGCTGCGTCAGTGGAAAAATTCCGGTTGCGGCCATGCAGCGTCAGCGAGCTATGCGTGCAGGTGAATCGGATCCGCTGA
>Ga0316193_10000125_pt1 | contig 40777 bp, 24 predicted proteins | sample MerIslsedime2_MG_FD_207735 | JGI IMG/M metagenome (GOLD analysis project Ga0316193, IMG submission 207735) | Coastal sediment microbial communities from Maine, United States - Merrow Island sediment 2 | ecosystem: Environmental > Aquatic > Marine > Coastal > Sediment | place: USA: Maine... | reverse complement strand
GCCCGGGTCGGCTATCCGGGCCACCGCTGGCTGACAGCGCAGGGTCCGATCGTCGGCAACAAGGCCAATTTGGACGTGTATTTGAGCAGCGATGGCCTATTCAATGACCCCCGGCCGGTGGGCCTGGCTCCCGAGGGCAGCATCACGCTGAGTTTTGATGACTGCGCGTCCGGGACCGTTGACTATCAACTCACCAGCGCCGGGCTTTCCGGCAGCATTCCAATCGAACGCATCGTGCACGACAATGTTGCTCTGTGTGGCTCAATCGGGACGGCGCAACAAGAGGCGGGCAGAAGCGCTTTGATGAACGCCAAGCAGGCGCATGTAAATACTTCCCCGGTTCCTCCGGCCAAAAACGCAAGTTCCGTAAAAAATTGCAGAATGAATCCTGGGCACAACGGCGCCTGGATCAATTCCGAAACGCCCGGACAGGGTTTCCTGCTGGATGTGATGCCGGAAACGAATATTGCCTTCCTGTCGTGGTTCACTTACGACACGGCCCTGCCGGGCCCGGAGGAGACCGCCCGGGTCGGCGATCCGGGCCACCGCTGGCTGACAGCGCAGGGTCCGATCGTCGGCAACAAGGCCAATTTGGACGTGTATTTGAGCAGCGATGGCCTATTCAATGACCCCCGGCCGGTGGGCCTGGTTCCCGAGGGCAGCATCACGCTGAGTTTTGAAGACTGCGCGTCCGGGACCGTTGACTATCAACTCACCAGCGCCGGACTTTCCGGCAGCATTCCAATCGAACGCATCGTGCACGACAACGTCGCGATGTGCGAGTCACTGTGCGGTGAAGTGGTCAACGAATCGTCCGGAAAGCAGTCTACCGTGATCGGGCTCGAGGGCGGTGCAGTGGATGTCGTTGACAAACGGGGGAATATCTTACGGCTCGCCATTCCGGAGGGCGTTCTGGTGGGCGCAACTGACCATCGGATCGAGGTATTCCCATTGGCGGCACAGACGGCTTTGCCGACCGGCCAGTTCGCATTCGCCGGGCTCAACTGGACCTCGGATCTGGGTACCGTGATTGCGCCGGCAACGCTCAAGGTTTTTACTGAAGAGGTGGAAAATTTCACGGATATCGCGGCATTTTCCTACGGGAAGCAGGGTGAGGCTTTCTACTTTCTACCCGCACTTATCGCCACAGATGAAGGCGTGGTGATCGAGGTGCCGTCAGTCCAGTTGGGCGTGACGGGCCTGGCTTATGTAACGGCCGCTGAGATGGAACAATGGCAACCCCCGGACTATCCGAGTTCAGCAAGATACCTGCAGCAAATGGCCATCGCGGCCAAAAAAGAAGTCGAATCGGCCCGCGCTCGGCATACCGAAACATTCGGAGTCTTAAGAATGATGAGCGCCGAATCGGGTAAAGGTAGCAAACTCCTGCAGGATGAGCTGGATCTGGGTGAGACTTTTCTGCCGTTCATGAAGGATTGGTTCGACAACGAAGTCAATCCTGTGCTCTCTGTCGCAACAAAGGGGTGCGACGTAGCCGTGGATTTCACCTCTGTCATGCTCGAATGGCTTACCGCCGTTCAGCAGTACGGTCTGGAAAACCACTCGCAACTGCAAGGCCGAATTGGCGCACTGGAATCCGCAATGAATGAATTTGCTATAGCAGCAGGGCAGGACATTTCTACGTTGGATCAGCAGTGCGACCTGGAGCCAGATCCCTGCAAACAAATGGAGATCATGCGCACGGGCGCGGCCTGTGCCGAATCCGCGCAGTTAGTTGGCCGTGATGATGACATACCTGATCTTGCCTGTTCGGAAGCACCGGCGCTTCTATCTGTTTCACCGAAAAATTCCAGTCGCTGCCCGGGGGCATCCATCCAGTTTTATGCGAATGTCCGGAACCTCAGGGGCGATGCGCTGCCGGTCGATCAATACGACCTGCTCTGGCTCAGTGAGGCGCCGCATTTGCTGTCCATTGGCGCGGAAAGCGGGCTGGCAGAAACGCTTGCCCCTGGAAATGCATGGGTCACCGCATCCAGCGAAGTCTGTGGTGGCACAATGGAAGGGAGTGCCCATGTCGAGATCAATGGCGTGCCCGACATCGCCGGCAGTTACTCGCTGGTTGGCAGTGAAACCTGGCGGGGTTGCCTGGATCCGGAAGACGATGGAATTTACGGAATACATGGAACCGCCAGCATTAGCATCACGTCGGAAGACGAGAAGGCGGGCAGTGCTCAGTTCAGCGGTAGCAGCAATGGCTCCGGTTTCGGGGCTTCCTTCGGTGGCACGGTTTCGTGTGGTGGCGCGTTTTCAGGAAGCGGTGGTTACAGCGAAGAAGACGGGACGACCGGCAGCACCACGTTCAATGGAACATTCACGCCCAATGCATTGAGGCTGGACTTCTCAGCCCAGGACCAGAGTGGGGATACCTGTTCGTCTTCGGGTTGGGTGAGGGGCACCAAATAGAAAACCAGTCCGCGATATCGGGCTGGTCATGCTTACTCAGATAAGGATCAGGCAGCCGGTTATCCGGCTGAATAGAAGTCGCCAATGTTGAAGATTTTGATCAACTGAAGATTCCCTTCCGGGCCGTTGCTACAGATCTGGAGACCGGCGAGGCGGAGGTGCTGAACCATGGGAATCTGGCTTCTGCCATTGTCGCGAGCATGGCGCTTCAGGATGACTTCGATGGTGAGAGCGGTTTTCAGCCGTTTACCGATTTCAACAACCTGTCGACTACGCCTGCTGAGGCAGAGCCCAATCTATATTGGGAGCCTTGTGGAGGCTGGAAATTTGTGGAATCAGCGATCTGACGCGGGTCTTAGTGATTTGCATACCAGCTTAAGTGTGTTTCTAGGCGCCGACAGTTTCCTGGGTCCGGTCTATCTGGGCTATGCAGTGGGTGATGACGGCCAGACCGCGGCATTTCTGTATGTAGGACAGTTGTTCTGACCCCTTCTTCTTCTCCCCTAAGAACAAGACCGCCAGGCCCACAGGGGTCTGGCGGTTTCGGGTCCGCTCACGGATGAGCGTTGGTTTTTGGCGAATCGTTGTCAGTCTTCGTCGTCGCAATCGCCCCGACCCTGGCCCACTACGCCCTCACCGACAAAGTGAATGATGCCGTTTGCTATCGTGACGCCGCTGTCGGGTTCACCGATGTCCAACGCCCCCAGGTCTAGTGCCGCATCACCTACGAGAACCTGAGGAATGCTCAGGTCGACGTCGACTGCCTGACGATTGCGGCTGGCCATCTTGATCGAGCCGGCTGATACCACTTCACCCTGATCGCGACGACCGGTGGTGAGGTGATCCGCGAGAATGCCAGTCAGACCGTTCTTCGAGAAAGTGCTGCAAATATTACTTTCGTCCAGGTTGAGACAGCCGAAAGCTTCATCAGTCGGAGCGAACAGTGTTACCTGCCCGTTACCCTCGAGAAGCGAGGAAATTTCGGTGCAGATGATTGCTGCTTCCAGAGTCGTATGGACCTCACTGGCCTGGACGATGTCCCATACCGAAGTTCCTTTGGGTCCCTTGGCGTGGGCCGGCATGGCAGAGGTCAGCGCAATGGCCGTTGTGATAATGAGAGAGGATGCAAATTTGGTCATGTTCTGGCTCCTGAGTGTGTGACAAAAGGTTCATTCAATTCTTGGGGGCAGAGTTAATTACTAGCCCAAGTTGTACAGAATGTACAATAATAGTATAGATATTACAAGGGTTAAATTAGGATTTAATTTCTTTGTGTACAAATAATGTACATAAATAAGTCAGAAGCGTAGTTTTGGACCGAGCATCATCATGTGCCGCTAATTCCGGCCTGGATGACAGCCGGCTTTGAGTTTCTTCAGCTGTTAAGGCCTTGCAGCACATCAACGTCACCGCAACACAATTGCCTGCCCAATCCGGCCATCCACCAGCACATCCAGCGGGTCTTCCAGTCGGACATGCCGGATGTACTCGGTCTCCGTAACCGGTTCGATGGCATTGAGCCAGTCCCAATCGAAGAAGCAGTAACCGCTCGAGCTGTTGATGGTGAGGTAGGCGATGGAAAACGTGATCAGGTTCTGGAAGAAATGTGTTCCGAACGAGGGCTCGACGACGAAGTCACCGTAATCAGCTTCGACGATCACTCTCGCTGACGAAATCTGGTCCCACTTGGTGGGTATGCCCAGCCAGCGATCGGTCGTTCCCCAGCGCCCCGGCCCAATCAGCATGTATGGTATGTTCTGTTCCCTGAATCTCTGGTTATATTTCCCCAACTCGTCTGCCATGTGAATCATGTTTTCGCGCTTGAAGTTGTCATTTCGCACGAACACGATGTCACGGATATCGTTGATCTGGCCATTGCTCAGGGCCTGGTCAGACCGGGCGACCACCCGGCTGTCATCCTGGTCGTAGATCGACACGTCTTCGAAGCTGGTCGCCGCCTTCATCGGCCGGATCTGCAGCAGGCGGAATTGGTTGGGTACGTTTGATTCCGGGTTGATTTCTGCAGCGAACTCGAGCTCCACCGGCACGTTCATCGCCCGGCTGCCCAGTTCCAGCAGATATTGCAGGATTTCACCCAGCGGGAAGATATTTGCCTTGAGGATCGGGTCGAAAGTGATGATGCGGGGGCCTTTGCGGCCTATTCCGGTGTAAATTCGGTCATTGTCCGCCGAGTAAGTCGAACCCACGTGTTTCAACACACCATGATTCTCGGCTTCCTTGATGTTCAGTTTAATCAGCCCAACGTCGCCACCCACTTCAGGAAACACGGACGAATGGGTCATATCAACTGCAAAAAATTCAAGCTGTGAGTTTTGCAGGTAGTCCTGAGTATTGGAAAACTGAGGCAATACATGCGGATTGGCGGGCGAGAAATACAGGCAATTGTCGCCCTCCATGATGGTCTTCCCAAGCCCGAGAGCGGTATAGGCGATACCCTCTTCCGGTTTAATGTTGCCTACCGAGTAAAAATTGTAGGACCGGGCCACCCCTGAAAACACCGGGTAGTAGAAGCCATCATGTTCCTTGCCGACAATTTTTTGCAGGATGATGGCCATCTTTTCTTCTTCGGTGCGGTTTCCAGTAGCCTGGGTATAGTTCTTCGCGTTGCGGAAGTACACCGATGCGTAAATCAATTTGACCGCCGCCAGCAGCCGCTGCATGCGGCCCTCGGCTGATGGCTGGTTGTTGGGCAGGAAGTGCGTGTCGAATATGCCGGCGAACGGCTGGTAGTAACTGTCCTCCAGAAGTGACGAGGAACGAACCGCCAGGGGGTAGTCGGCAACCGCCAGAAAAGCCTTGAGGTCCTCCTCCAATTCCTGCGGTACCGTGGCGTTGGTGAATGCGGCGATGATTTCCTCGTCGCTGCGTTCGTCCAGCGCAAATTCAGTCAAATCGTTTTTTTTCATGAACTGATCGAACGCACCGGTACAGATGACAGCGGTACGGGGCACCGAGATCCGGGCGCCGGGAAAAACACTGCAAACCAACTGGTTGTTGAACAGCTTGTTGATGAACGCAAGTCCGCGCCCCTTCCCTCCCAGGGACCCTTCACCGATACGTAGAAACCGGGAGTGACCGTCGTACCGTTCCCTGTCGAAATCGGTGACCATGCCGGCCTGCCGGTCATGCCGGTGCTGGCTGATGGTCTCAACCAGAAATTCACGCAGGTCCGCCGGATCGACAAACTCGCTCACCTTTCTGGGGCGCAAGCAGCTGGCCAGGTCGAATTCTCCTCGGGCAATCAGCCAGTTTGAGAAATGATTCCTCTCAGCGTGGAAGACCAGGGACTCGAAGTCGACACGGGCGACACACTCCTGCATTTGCCTGAAGTTGGTAGCCCGCGCGAGTTCAGTTCCGTCGGGGAGCTTGAACACAAAATCGCCAAATCCGAAGTTCTCATTGATGAAGGTTCCCAGCTTTTTCAGAAGCTTCGGTGATTGCTTGTTCAGGAATGCGGTATCGCAGGCAAGCGCCTGTGCCTCCCTGGCCTGATCGGAAGATTGCAGGAGTATCGGCAAATCGGCGATTTCGCTTTTCATCAGCCGGGCAAGTTCGATGCCTGCGGTTCCGTCAGACTTTCCATTCCTGGGGAACTGGATATCCGATATGACGCCCAGCAGGTATTCCCGGTACTGGCGAAACAGCGAAAGTGCGTCTTCAAAGTTTTCGGCGAGTAGTATCTTCGGCCGCGCGCGCATTCGCACACGCCGCGTGGACGAATTGATGCTTTCCCTGAGTAAGGCCGAGGCCTGTTGCATGATCTCGGTGTACATCAACGGCAGGTAGGCAGAATAAAACCGGACCGAGTTCTCCACCAGGATAATTACTCGCACGCCGACCTGCTCGGTATCGGCCGCGACATTGACCTTGTCCTCCACCAGTTTGATGATCGTGAGCAGTGTCTTTGATTCGCCGTTCCAGATGAACACGTTGTCGAATGCCCTGGCGATCTCGTCCCTGACCTGGTCCAGTTCCCGGTGGTGAAAGGCCATCAGTACGACCGGGATGCCCGGACACAGCTCCTTGGCTTTCCTTCTGAATTCGGTGGGGTCGATATCGGTAAGCGTGCGAAGGACGATGATCAGTTCAAATTTTGATTCCTCGAGCGCTTCCAGCGCGCTGGAACCGGAATCAACACGCTTGATTGCTGGTGCGCTGGAAAGTCTGAACTCGGCGTACTCGGCCAGCAACATGTCGGTAAGCTGACCATCCTCGCGCAAATTGTAAATATCGTAGAGGCTGGAGACCAACAGGATGTTCTGGATTCTGAAAGACATCAGCGAGTCGAAGCGCGCCGTCTCGTTTTCAAATGTTTCCAGTTCGGCGATCGGGTTCATAAAGTGGTCTCAGTCTTCGATCTTATGAGCATCAAGCTTAACCCCTGACCCGAAATGAAAAAAGGCCGGGCACCGTTCCCGGCGCCCGGCCCATGGGCTGAAGGGTCAGACTACGCCCTGATCAAGCATGGAGTCGGCAATCTTGACAAAACCGCTGATGTTGGCGCCCAGGACATAATTGCCCGGCTGGCCATACTCGTTGGCGGTCTCGACACAGGCACTATGGATGGAGACCATGATGTCGTGCAGACGCTGGTCCACTTCTTCGCGGGTCCAGCTCAGGCGCATGCTGTTCTGGGACATTTCCAGGCCGGATACGGCCACGCCGCCGGCATTGGCTGCCTTGCCCGGTCCGTAAAGAATCCCTGCTGCCTGGATCTTTTCGATCGCTGCAGGAGTGCTCGGCATGTTGGCGCCTTCGGCAATGCAGAAGCAGCCGTTTTTCAGCAGCATTTCGGCATCGTCGCCATTCAGCTCGTTCTGGGTGGCGCAGGGAAGGGCGACGTCGACCGGAACACTCCAGACGCCGGTGCCTTCGTGGTAGGTGGCCGACGGGTATTCATCGACGTATTCCTTGATCCGGCCACGCCTCTCGTTCTTCAGTTCGAAAACGTAAGCGAGTTTTTCAGGCGTTATGCCATCCTCGTCGATAATGTAACCGCTGGAATCGGACAGGGTCACGACCTTGCCGCCAAAATCGTTGACTTTTTCGGTGGCGTACTGTGCCACGTTACCGGAACCGGAAACCGCTACACGCAGACCGTCGAAGGTTTTGCCCTTTGTATTGAGCATTTCCTTGGCAAAATAAACGGTACCGTAGCCGGTCGCTTCCGGACGAATCAGGCTGCCACCCCAGTTGAGATTCTTTCCGGTAAGCACGCCTTCGAACGCGTTGCGACAGCGCTTGTACTGGCCAAACAGATAGCCGATCTCGCGCCCGCCAACGCCGATATCACCTGCCGGAACATCGGTGTTCGGGCCGATGTGGCGTGAAAGCTCGGTCATGAAGCTTTGGCAAAAACGCATCACTTCATTATCGGACTTGCCTTTGGGGTCGAAGTCGGAACCGCCCTTGCCGCCGCCCATAGGCAGCGTGGTCAGGCTGTTTTTCAGCACCTGCTCGAAACCCAGGAATTTGAGGATGCCCTGGTTTACGCTGGGGTGGAAACGCAGCCCGCCTTTGTAGGGCCCGATCGCGCTGTTGAATTCAACCCGGAAGCCCCGGTTGACCTGAACGTTGCCGGCGTCGTCCAGCCAGGGAACGCGGAACACGATCATCCGCTCCGGTTCGACCAGCCGTTCGACGATTTTTGCCTCTAAGTATTCAGGGTGCTTGTCCAGCACAGGTTCCAGCGTTTCCAGAACTTCTTCCACCGCCTGGTGGAACTCTTCTTCACCGCGGTTTTTTGCCTTGACTATGGCCATTACTGAGTTTAGATATGGGTTCATTTTTGTCTCCCCAATAAAACGTCCGGTGCGACGTTGAAAGCATTTTTTTGTGGCCAGGTGGTACCCATGCCAACATGGTGTTCGTGCAGAGGTGTCCGCGCCTGAAACAGGGCTTGGAACCACGCAGAATTACTTTAAATTCCTTGTGGAAATCTTACCAGTGAGTGTCGCGATTCAAGTGATCTTGCTCAGGTGGCAACGCGTAATTTTGGAGGTCAGAATTGTTCCTTCGGCACGACTTCGAAGATCTTGTCCATGATGCGCTGGCTGGTATTCCGCGCCGGCTGTTTGTAAACGGTCTCGTCGCTGTTGACCCAGTAGGGATCGCCATCTTCATCCAGTAACACCTGCCAGGCATTCTCCGCCAGCATGTCACGCTCCATGATTTCTGCGAGGTCTGCCGCCAGGCCAGGGCTGCGCACGAAGGCGCCCGCCTCGGTATTGATACTGAAGGAGCGTGGATCGAAATTCATCGAGCCGACGAAGGCGAACTCGCGATCGACGACCACTGCTTTGGTGTGCAGCCCCACGAACCCACCCTTGACCGGTGGCACGTCAACGATGGCCTGGATCGCGGGATCCGCCCGCAGTTCATAAAGCTCTGCCCCGGCGTCGATGAGGTCGTCGCGCCAGCCCTTGTAATGGCTGTTAACGGCTGGCACATCGTGAGAAGCCAGTGAATTAGTCAGGATTCGCACTTCTACTCCACGATCGGTCAGCGTCTTGATGAAGTCAATCGAAGACTGCGAGGGAATAATATAGGCGTTGGTGATCAGCAACTCTTCCCTGGCCAGGTCCATGAAGCCGAACATCTTTTCGGCGACATTTTGTGCGATGGTGTTGTCGACGGCTTCATCGAATACGAGCTGACTCTTACCGACGTGGAGATTTTCAGCCAGCTTCTTCGTCACTTCATACCAATCTTGCGCCTCCACGCCGAATACCTTCAGCTCTTCAGCCGCCCGGTTACTGGCCTGCAGATCGGCCCAGGCTTGATCGGCGAATTGGGGGTCCGGCTCGACTTCCAGGTTGATCGCTGACACCACCCATTCGCTGTTCCAGAAATGGTCGAACATCTCGTTGGCCTGGCGCGCGATATGTCCGAAACCCAGCACATCGAGATCATGAAAATTGTAATCGTGACTCAGGCCAAAATAATGATCACCGATGTTGCGCCCGCCGACAATCACGGCATTGCCGTCCGCGATCAGCAGCTTGTCATGCATGCGGGTGTTGAGGCGCTCCATTTCCGCAATCATCTCGCCACCGCGCGATAGCGTGCTGCGGTCTTTCCAGGGGTTGAACAGGCGCATCTCGATATTGGGACTCTGGTCCAGTTCGTAGAAGAGCTGGTCCTGTCCGATTGTCAGCAGGTCATCGATTATCAGGCGCACGTGTACGCCGCGATCGGCCGCTCGCACGGCGCGTTCCAGGATCAGGCGGCCGGAATGGTCCGGGTACCAGAGGTAAGTCTGGATATCCAGCGAGGAAACTGCCGAGTCAATCAGCGCCAGGCGTGCCAACAAGCTGTCGTAGCTATGGTCCAGCAGGCGAAAACCAGACGAACCGGGTTCGTGTTTGCGGGTGATACCGCCGGCGAGTTCATACAGGACGCCTTGCTCTGCTGGCAGCTTTGCATAGGTGGGGTCGAAGCGAATAATTTCTTTCTTGAGCGACGGGCCGGCGCAGCCGGCCATCGACAGGCACGTCGAAATAATGATCAAGTAAGCCAGGTGGAACGCAAAGCTGCCCTGACGAAAGGCGTTGCGCGAAAACATGGCTACCTCCTTCTCCTGGCCTTTCTTGTAGCTCATGTTAGCAGATCGCGCGTTCCGATCTCATAGCTGCTAACGGCAACCGCATTTTTCCTGAATCCGCTATGCTAGGCTGATACTGTCAAAGCAACCTTCCTCAATCCGGACCGGAAATCATGCGCACAAGCAGTAAACCAACCATTGCACTCGCCCTGGGCAGCGGATCTGCTCGCGGCTGGGCGCATATCGGCGTGATCCGAGAACTTGAAGATATGAACATCAAGCCGGACATCGTGACGGGCGCTTCAGTCGGGGCTATTGTTGCGGGTGCCTATGCTTCCGGGAATCTTGACCCCTTTGAGGAATGGATCAGGAGTCTTAGCCGCGTCGACATTATTCGGTTGCTTGATGCAAAAATGAAAGGCGGTGGCTTTTTACAGGGCAAGAGCCTGATGGACGCCATCAGCAAGCAGATTGGCAGTCCGGAAATCGAAGATCTCGACCTGGCATTCGCCTGTGTCGCGACTGAGCTTGCGTCGGGCCGCGAGATCTGGATTCGCGAAGGATCATTGCTGGACGCCTGTCGAGCCTCCATCGCCTTACCCGGCATGTTCGCTCCTGCCCGCAATGCGAACGGGGAGTACTTGCTGGATGGCGGCCTGGTCAATCCCGTTCCAGTGTCGTTGGCTCGCGCGATGGGAGCGGACGTTGTGATAGCGGTCAATCTCAATGGTGACCTGGTCGGCCGGCACTTTTTCGTTGAGCAGAAAATGCAGGAAGCCGTTACTGAACTGTCCGATGCACAAATAGCGGAGATTGAAGAAAAGGATTCACAAGTTGCCAGGTGGGCGGCCAAACTCAAGGCCGGTTTTGGTAATCACCTGGACGCTTACATCTCGTCGTTGAGAAAAAAGGAAACGCCGGATCCCGGTTTGTTTGACGTAATTGCCGGTTCGGTCAACGTCATGCAGGATCGCATCACTCGCTCAAGAATGGCCGGCGAGCCCCCCGATATTCACATCACGCCGAAACTGGCAAACATCGGACTGATGGAGTTTGATCGCGCAGAAGAAAGTATCCGCGAAGGCGTTGTGGCTACCCAACGGCAAAAACATGAGCTTGAAGAGCTGGCCAGGGAGCTGCAAAAATTTAATACTTGATTTTGACCCCTCCGCCCTACTGCGCTACACCCTTCACCCGCATTTTCAACCCATAGATTGCCTTACTTGCAGTGATGAACAGCATGTCGTGTTGTTTGCCTCCAAAGGTGACGTTCGCGGTCCATGGCTGTGGCACTTCGATATGTTCGATCTGCTCTCCATTCGCGCTGAAAACGGTCACACCCTGGCCCGTCAGATACACATTGCCAGCATCGTCAACGGTCATGCCATCTGACCCCAGGTCGCAAAACAGGCGCCGATTGGTTATTGAACCGTCTTCCTTGCGATCATAGGCATAGGTGCGATTGGCGTCGATGTCTGACACATAGAGGGTGGCGCCGTCCAGAGAACCTACGATACCGTTTGGCTGCTCAAAGTTGGTGATAATAGCCCCTGGCCGGGTGTTTCCGGCGGGTAAGAGATACACGTGCCGTCCCGACTGCAGCATGCCGGGGTCGCGATCCCAATATTCGCGCGGGTAGAGGGGGTCGGTGAAGTAGATGTTGCCCCGTGCATCGGCCCAGATATCGTTGGGGCCGTTCAGCCTGGCTCCTTTATGGTCCGTCACCAGGACTGTCACGGACCGGTCAGGTTTGATCGACCACAACTGGTTCGTTTCATCGGCAGCAGCCAGCAGGTCGCCACCGGATGTCAGGAACAGGCCGTTGGCCCGACCGGCCGGTTGCATCCAGGTTTCAACGGTGTTGTCCGTCGCGTCCCATCGCAGGATTCGGTCGTTGGGCTGGTCGGTGAAGTACACGTTACCGTCAGGGTCGGCGGTCGGCCCCTCGGTAAAACGGTATTCTCCGGGCAATTGGTAAAGGGCTGTGCCTTCCGCGATGACAGGCGAACCCTCTCCAGCAGCTGGCAACGGGGCCGCCATCGCCAGCATGAAGCAGCAAGCAAGTGTTCGAAAAAAGCCCGCCATGTTGTGAATGTGGGTCTCTGGGTTGTGCATTTTCACCATGGGTTTGTCAGCAGTGTAATGGGTGAGCCAAATTCAACTTCGCCATGGTACATGAAACTTATATCGATACGCTCAAGCTGCCCCCCATCGGGAATAAACACCTCACCTGTAAATTTTTTGTAGCCCAGCTTCGAGTAGTATGACTCCAGCCGCGCTGGGCAAAACAAGGTACAAACCGCTTCCCGGACATCCAATATCTCTGTGGAATGAAGACATGCAAACAATCTTTGCGGAATTCTTTGACCCTGCCATTGGGGACGGACCACAACCCCGCCAACGCCCACCACATGCATCGACTGGCCGACATTCCTGATTTCGTACCTGCCAAATCCCAGGTGAGCAATGGGTTCTCCGGATGAGCGGGCAATCATGTGGTGTGTGGACTCAGACCAGTTATATTTCCGGCCTTCGACAGGAAACACCTGATCGCTCCATTCCATCAAGAGAGCCTTGTCAGCTTTTCCCATGAATTCGGAAATTTCTATGTCCATACGCAGAATCCCATGCTCAGTCCAGCTCCGACACCAATTGGTCGGCCGCGTGGGCGAGGAACAGCCAGCTTGCACCCACGTTGATCACGTACTCGTTTTCACCCCATAAAAATGGCCAGTCTTCCTTGTTCTCGGGAAAGTCGGGCTTCAGGATCAATACGCCCGGGACTACGCCGCCGGCGATGAACGAAAAGTCTGCGCGGTTCATGCCGTAGGCGACCTGCTTGGAGCGGGCGCCGACAGCGGACACGAAGGACAGGTTGGAGGCCGGGTGAGTGCCCAGCACATAGTGGACGCCTTTGAACACATCTTCAGGCTGAAACAAGTCGGGAAATGCCCGGTAAAGATGGTAGTTTGTCACAGCGTTGCTGATAATCGTGCCGCTCCCGGCCCAACCGCCTTCGGTGATCAAAACGCCATAGGGATTCTGCATGGCATATTGTCTTACTTGTTCGCGATGACTTTCCGCCAGTTCCCGAATGCGCTTTTTGTACGAGTCATCCATGTAGGGCATTGCACGCAAAGCGCTTACGGCATTCCGGGAAAACGTTTTCTCGAGTTCAGGCAGGTAATGCTGGATTCGCTGGGCGTATTTTTTGTCGGCAGTAGTGATCATCAGTTCCAGCGCTGCATGCGTCTCTTCCATCGGAAGGGGACCGCCGGTGGTATTGCCGTGGCTGAATAGACCTGGTTCACGGGATTGTTCCTCGTCCCAGGCCCGTTTGGCCCACTGCAGGGCTTCCCGGGCCAGGTCGTCATCGTAGCCCTGCAAGGCTCGACTGGCTGCGGCCAGTGCAGCGATGGAACCGAAATTCAACGCCGAAGACCTGCTGGTAAAGGCCCATCGGTCATCGAAGCGGCCGCTACGAACCCCGTCTGACTCGGTTTCCCCCATCTCCGGATCATAAATCAGGTTGTCGGTCATGGTCACACCGTCGCCCAGGTGAGTGTACTGCTCCAGGCTGGGTACGATGATGCCCGGAATGGCGTGGCCGATTGCCTGGTATTGAGCGATCAGTGCCCTGGCTCCATGCTCGATCTGCTGCAAAACGTCGGGTCTGCCGTCAGGAACATGAATATCAACGTAACGACGCTCGTAGTCGACGAGGGTGTTGTCTCTTTCGGGCCGGAACGTTTCCCATACGGCGACCAGGTCACGAACGACTTTGTACTGGGTCTGTGTGCGGATATCGTAATCGCCCGCATCGTACCAGCCTCCGACATTCAGGCCCGGGATGTGTTCACCCGGCTGGTAGGGAGAGTCCGTGGTTGGGCCCTGGGCATAAAGGTCGAAATGCTGGTGATTGACTGGCGCCTGCAGGGCATCGTCGAGGTGCGAGGCGCCATGCCAGACACGGTAGGCTTCGTTGACCGTGACGTGGTCCATTTGAACGGGGAAGTAGACATCAAGCGTCGGTTGCCAGGCGTTACGATAGACGTCCCTGGCGATCCGGAATGGAGTGGTTTTCTGTCCTGCATACTCGATGCGGTACAGGCCTTCTTTGCTGATTCCGGAGAAATCGAACGTGCGGTAAGCATAGCGTTGGTAACGGCCCCAGTCTTTCGGAACAGAGGCAAGAGCTTCCTCCACCGGGCCCTCGGCAGACAGGCGCAAAAGACGGGCCTGGCCGTCATGCTTGTCATTTGGGTCCATTTCGATAATTGCTGCCTTATTCTGGCCGGGGTGATATCCCAGTTGTGAATGGGCAATCACCGGCGGACGCACCCAGTCCTTCACTGAATGGGCGGTCAGTTTCCAGGACAGAACCTGTCCGTCCTTGCCCGGCGGCAGAAGGCTGCGCACGACGAACCAGCCGTTCTGTGCCTTAGCCCGGCCGTCAAACAGGGCCAACTGCCCGCCATCGGACTCGATAGTGATTTTGCGCTGCGGATCGCCGGGGGCCAGGGTCAGCCGCTGCCCGGTCGCCAATGGAACCGGTTTAACCCGGTTCTCCTGTTCTTTAGGACCTGTGGGATAAAGGGGGAAAAGTCCGTCGGAACCATCCGCAATAAAAGCTTTGCCGAAATAGGCGGCAGGCAGGAATTCAAGGTTGAATCCCGCGCGGCCTTTCAAAGCTTCCGGCAGATGACCTGGCAGGTGCACCGATATAAGTACCGAATCTTCATCGGCTTGCGTTTCGATCGAATATTCAAAGTCATACGCGGGATAACGAAGGCGGGCCACGATCCTGCCCTTGTCCCGGTCGACCGTGCGGTCTACGAACTCAGGAATCGCGTCCCATTGCTCCGGCGTGGCGTGGAGGCGCACATCGCCATTGGTGACGGTCCGCACGCCATGGTGAATGATTTCGATGCCGCTCATTTTCGAATCATCAAACAATCCGTTGTACCAATTACTGAATGCAAGGATGTTGACGCCTCGCATTTCGAAGTATTCCCGCTCGTTAAGTGTAATTTCAGCCGTCCCGGCCGCCGGCAGTATTGCGGGCCAGGCAGCGAGGCAAGCCAGGATGATTCGGTGTGAAAAGACAGTCAATATTTTGGCGGGCAATTTAGTGTTGCTCATTGAAGTGTCGCTCTGCAAATTTGAATTAATGGGGTCCTTCGAATCTAGTGTATAGCGCTTTTGGCCAGAGACAGGCATTCCGAGGTAATGACATCCCAGGGGCGATCCAGTCGGATTTTGATCACGTCGTCTTCCTCAAGGGGTGACTCCAGCGTGGCGAACTGACTGACCAGCAACTCAGGCGGCATGAAGTGGTCTTTGCGCTTGCGAATCCAGCCGGCGATGAGCTCTCGGCTGCCGTCCAGGAACAGAAAGCAGGTAGTAAACCCGCATTCCCGCAGTCGCTCACGATGCGCCTGCCGCAGTGCGCTGCAGGCCAGTACGGCATGCAGCCCCTGGGACGATTCTGTCTTCAACGCTCTACATATTGAGTCGATCCAGGGCGCGCGCATGGCATCAGTCAGCGGGAGGCCGGACGCCATACGCTCCCGGTTTTTTCGGCTGTGGAACTCATCGGCCTCGAAAAATTTCACGTCCAGGTTACTGGCGATCGCTCGTCCAACGGTGGATTTACCACAGCTGCTTACGCCCATACAGACGATCAGGACGGGCTTCATTACGCTGATTCCGGAAGTTTGACGTCGAGCCGGTAGGTTCGGCCGGCTTCGATGCCGGTGATGACGTCACCAGCAAGGGGGCGGCCGTCTACCGCTATGGCCTGCTCATTGCCCTCGCGTAGATAGTTTACTTGTAACAGTGACCCCCGAAAGCGCCGCCTGGCACTGGCCTGGTTCCACTGAGTCGGCAGGGCGGGCCGCACCACCAGGCCGTCACGGCAACCCTTCAGCCCGAACATTTGTTCGACAACGATGCGGTAAATCCAGCTGGCTGTGCCGGTGTTGAACAGCTGGCTGGAGCGCCCAGCCGTGCGTGGATGCAGTTCAACGGCCCCGCGGTAGTAATTGGGGATGAAGACAGGAAGCTGGCCACGCCGCAGCAGGTCTTCGTTGTCCGGACCGGCCAACATTCTCTGTAGCATGCTCCAGGCATGGTCCGGGCGGCCGGCGAGGTACAAAGCATGGATATAGAAAGCAGCCGCGTGGTTGTACACCGAGCCATTTTCGGCACTGCCCGGGAACTTCTGTGTCAGGCGGCCGATGTCCTCATGCATTCGGGTATAAGCCGGCGCCAGCATCTGCGGGCCAAACGGTGTTTCCAGTTCTTCTTCAATAGCCTTCAGAAGAGCCGCTTGCTGCGCCTCGTCTGCGATTCCCGCCATCAGTGCCCAGCTCTGAGGGTTCAGATAGAGGCGGCCTTCTTCGTCTTCCAGGGTGCCAAAACGCCGCCCCTCGTCGGTGATACCGCGAGCGAATCGATCGACGGTCCACAGGTGTTTCCGGACTGCCCCGGCAATCCGCTGGCCGTTGGCTTCCAGCTGTTCGGCCTGATCCGTTCGGCCGCTGCTTCGGCATATGTCTGCCCACAGGTTCAGCGCATGAACCGTGGCAATGGACAGCCATCCGGAAACGCCTTTGCCCTCAGGTCCGACCATGTTCATCGGGTCGCACCAGTCGCCCTGGTTGATGAGGCTGAGTTGCCTGTCATCCAGTTGATCCAACAGATGTCCCATCGCACTACCGACCCGCTCATACACGGTTGCGGACATGCCCGCAGCATCGGTAACGGCTTCCTGCAGCAAAGCGTAGTCGTCTGTTTCATCCAGGTAGGCCTGCAGGCAGACCGGCAACCAGATGGCGTGGTCGCTGTGCGGCACCTGGTTGATGTATTTGAGTTCGGTGCAATCGTTTAACCGGATACCGTCGGGCAGGGCACCTCCTTTTTCCTGCTGGGTCAGCGCCTTGACGATCGCTTCACGGCAGCGCTCCGGTTGCACGTAGACCATGCCCATCGCGTCCTGCAGGTAGTTACGGGTCTGTGGGTCGGTGGCCAGGCGGTGGGTGATTCCGTGGTAGAAAACCTGCCGACAAAGCCAGCCGTTAAAGAAGCCCTTGAAATCACCATCGGGCGTCGAGATGTCCAGGCAGCCTTTGCCCTGATCCAGGAAGGAGGAATACGCCTTGCGCGTCTGCTGGAACGCGTCTTTGGTCAGGTAGCGCTTCTGCAGCGTGGCAATTTCTGCGGAATCGGCGGCTGGTCCGAACAGGAAACGGAACCGGCGGCTCGCGCCCGGCTCCAGGTCCAGGCGGTATTGCAGCACCGCGGCCGGGGTCTCGTAAAGGGCCTCGCCCTTTGCCAGCCAATCCGCATTCAGACCATCGGGCCTGTACAAACCGCCCTCGCCCTCAAAGGCTTCCAATGCGGCCTCCCAGGCATCCGGTTGCGTGTCGTGCAACAGAAATGTGCAGTCCTTGAAATGGCGGACCTTGTCCCATTCGGCCAGGCGCTGGTAGCCGCTGACACTGCGGGCGACAATGCCGCCCAGGTCGGGCTCGTAACGGGCCGAACGGTTCATCCAGCTCATGAACCCGATGGTGAAAAAGGGGTAGACGCTTACATGGCGAAGCCTATTATCCTGGTTAAGGATTTCCAGCGACCACAGCTCCACTGTGTCGTCGGACGGCAGGCTGACTTCCATTCGGAAGGTGAGCCCTGCCTGCCGAATGTCCCAGCGGATATCTGCGGGACCGACCGAAAAAACAAAGCGTTCCGCTGCTGCCCTGACCGGCTCATGAGGCAGTGAAAACAACGCACCGTCTTCTTCGTCCCTGACGTAGAAAAACCGCCCCGGGTGATGAGCGAAGTAGGGTTGCTCCGGTTGCATGAAAACCGTCGCCTCAAGGTTGGGTGGGTGTGCGTACTTTGCGGGCTCGGGTTGCATGTGCTGCGCGGTAAAAAATCCCCGGCAGTTTACCTGCATCATCATTTTACGATTGAACAGGAAGCCGCAGGCCCTGGGCATTTCGAGCGGGTTGAGGAGCTCGCAACGGCCGTCATCGGTGTGGCGGAGCAGGTGTTCGCTCATCGGTTTTTCAGGTCCTGCTGGATCTTTTCCAGTTGCTTGCCGGTCAGGTTGTAGAACGAGGTCACGCCCACTGCGATGAGTGCAAACAAGCCGGGAATCACCGTTTGCAGCAGGGCGATTCCGGTCTGCGAGGCCCCGCTCTGCGCCTGCTTGGCCGCGTAACCGATCGCAGCAAGTATCCACAGCATGCCTGCAGAACCCAGCGAACCACCAAGTTTTTGTGCGAAGGTGGCCGCAGAAAAGGTCATCGCCGTGGCCCGGCGGCCATGTTTCCACTCGTTGTAATCAGCCGTGTCCGCATACATCGACCAGGTCAGGGGTGATTTCGGGCCCAGTGCCAGGCTGATCAGAATGTTCAGTGTGAACATGGCCCAGATCATGTCCTTCGGTACAAAGTAGAACGCGATCGAGAGCGTACCGACGATGGCCATCAGCAGCATCAACAGCCTGGCCTTATCCATGAAGCGTGTTAACACCGGGGCCAGGGCCGCGCCGGCCGCGTAGGCAATCATCTGCCACAGCAGGTAATCGGGCAGCAGTTCCGGTCGCTCCACGTAGTAGTAAAAATAGTAATAAGATGAGCCCGCACGCATGGTGAAGGTCATCATGATGATCATCGCCAGCGCGAACAGGATCAGCCAGGGCCGGTTGTTCAGCAGGTCGCGGATGTCCTGCCAGGGGTTGGAATTCTGTTCTGCAGGCGGTGTGATCCGTTCCTTCGTGTTGGCGAAGGTGATTATGAAAACCAGCGCGGCAAGGATGCCATACAGCACCATGGTCAGCTGCCAGCCCCGGGTGTCATCGCCTGCACCGAAGTAGGCCACCAAAGGCAAGGTGTACTTGTTGATCAGCGCTCCGCCGGTGAAGGCGAAAATAAAGCGCATGCTGATCAGGGTAGTGCGTTCCTGGCTGCGCGCCGTCATCACACCGGAAAGTGCCGAGTAGGGTGTGCTGAGTACCGTGTACAGCAACATCATCAGCGAATACGTCGCGTAAGCCCAGATCAGTTTGCCCGTAGACCCGAGGTCCGGTGTGGTGAAGGTGAGCACGCCGGCTGCCGCCATCGGCAGACCGGCAAACAGCAGGTAGGGGCGGAATTTGCCCCAACGGCTTCGGGTCCGATCGGCTATGGCACCCATGACCGGATCGGTCAGTGCATCGCCGATCCGAGTGACGAAAAGCATGGTGCCGGCGGCAGCCGCGGAGATTCCAAAAACATCGGTGTAGAACGCGGCAAGGAAAGAAGCGATCGTGGTCCAGTAAAAATTAAATCCCAGGTCACCGATGCCAAAGCCGAGTTTTTCGCGCCAGCTGAGGACGGCCATGCGACCGTTGTCGTTGGCTTTGTTATGGGCCTTCATCTTTTTGGTCTCCGGCAGTTCATGCGATGGAGCGAGTGCTTTCCCGCACAACCAGTTTATGTGGAAGAATATGACGGAAGAGCGTTGGCTTTTTGCCGTCGATCATGTCCAGCAGAATATTCGCGCAAGTTGCTCCAATGTCTTCGGCCGGTTGAGCTATGGTGGTCAGTGGTGGAGCGCAGTACCTGGCGAACGGCACGTCATCAAAACCGACGACCGAAAGGTTTCCGGGGACGTTGAGCCCGAAGCTGCGAAGGGCGTGCAAACAGCCGATGGCTATTTCGTCACTGAAACAGAAGATCGCTGTTGGTTTTTCCTTGTTTGCCAGAATTTTACGGGTAGCCCGTTCCCCGTCCCTCATTGCGTAATCGCCATGGATCACGTTTCTGTCATGGGTCTCCAGTCCCGCCTCCCGGAGTGCGATACGAACGCCATCCAGACGCTGTTGACTGCTTGTACTCTCCATGTCACCCGTGATGACGCCAATCGACCGGTGCCCCAGGTTCAGAAGATGGCTAACTGCATCAATTGCCGCCTGCCTGTCGTCAATGGAAACTGAAGGAATTCCCTCGTGGCCGGTAAATTCGCTTCCATTGACTATGGGTGGAAGCTCTTCTCCCGCTGCGGCCGAGGCGTCGATGTCGAACGGAAACCTGTGCGACATCAGGATGATTCCGTCCGCTTGCCGCGATCTCGCCATCGCAGCGTATTCCTTTTCCCGTTCCGCCGAACCCTGGGTATTCCCCAGCAGCACCGAGTACCCCCGGCTGTGGGCGGCCCGTTCAATGCCCTTGATGATGCGGGAATTGTAGCTATCGGTGACATCGGGAATGATGGTGACGATATTCCCCGACCGAGCTGTGCGCAAGCTGGCTGCCAGGTGGTTCGGTGAGTAGCCCAATCGTGCCGCGGCTTTCAGTACTTTTTCCCGGGTCAGGTCAGAAACCCTTCCGGGATTCCTGAAGGCGTGGGAGACGGTGGCAATGGAAACGCCAGTCATTGCGGCAATATCCTTGATTCCGACCTTGGTCATTTCTGGCTTGTAGTCATTGCTTGTGGCTTCAAATTGAAGAACTTCTGCGCTATTCAAGGTCTGGCCATTCTAGTATCAGGAGGCGGGAATGTAAAACGTTTAACTTCATTTTTTAGTAGCCTAATCATCACCTTGATGGGCTTGACTCTTCCGATGTTAAACGTTTAACATTAGCGTCGATTTTGATACTTGGCCATGTCAACTAAATGCAGCTTCAAGCGATCGACCTCTTCATCATAGGCCTTTACCTGGCGTCCACCGTGGCTATCGGGCTCATCCTGAGGCGGCGTGCGGCAAAAAATCTGAGAGCCTACTTTCAAGGTGGCCGAACGCTTCCCTGGTACATGCTGGGATTATCAAACGCTTCGGGCATGTTCGATATATCCGGAACGATGTGGCTGGTTGCCCTGTGCTTCATCTACGGCCTCAAGAGCATCTGGATTCCCTGGCTCTGGCCCGTCTTCAACCAGATTTTCCTGGCGGTATTCCTGTCGACCTGGTTGCGGCGTTCCAATGTTCTGACCGGTGCAGAGTGGATTCAAACCCGTTTCGGTAATGATCGGGGGGGGCGTCTGGCGCACATGATTGTCGTGTTGTTCGCCCTGATCAGCGTTCTGGGTTTCCTTGCTTACGGTTTCATCGGTATTGGCAAATTCATGGAAATATTCATTCCCTGGGAAGTGGTATCCCCCTGGGTTCCATTCGATGTGCCGGCAGAGTACGTACCGCACCTCTACGGCATCTTCTTCACCAGCATTGCAACGTTCTATGTCATGCTCGGTGGAATGTTCAGCATTGTCTGGGCGGATGTTATCCAGTTCACGATCATGACGGTGTCGGCGGTCATCATCGCCGCCATTGCCATGTTCAATGTGTCTCCGGAAGCACTCCAGGCGGCTACGCCGGAAGGCTGGTCCAATCCGTTCTTTGGCTGGACACTGAATATCGACTGGAGCGGACTGATCGATGAAGTCAATACCAAAATCGTTTCGGATGGTTACAGCCTGTTCGGAATATTTTTCATGATGATGATGTTCAAGGGCATCCTGCTCAGTCTTGCCGGACCCGCACCCAACTACGACATGCAAAAAATCCTCGCGACCCGGTCTCCGCGCGATGCGGCCCTGATGAGTGGCTTTGTTTCCATAGTGCTGATGCCCATTCGCTACCTGATGATCGCCGGCTTTGCAGTCCTTGCGATTGTGTACTACCAGGAACTGGACCTGATGACCGGTGGCGCCATCGACTTTGAAAAGATTCTGCCGTCCGCCATGCTCCAGTTCGCGCCCGTGGGAATACTGGGTCTGCTGCTCGCCGGCCTGCTCGCCGCCTTCATGTCGACTTTCGCATCGACGGTCAACGCCGCGCCCGCCTACCTGGTCAACGACATCTACAAGCGTTACATCAATCCTGAAGCATCTCCGCACCGCCTTATCATGTGGAGCTATGTGATCTCCGTGCTCGTGGTCGTCATCAGTACACTGATTGGTCTTTTTGTCCAGAGCATCAACAGTGTGCTGCAGTGGATCGTTTCCGGACTGTGGGGCGGTTACGTGGTGTCCAACGTGCTCAAATGGTACTGGTGGCGCCTGAATGGAATGGGCTACTTCTTTGGAATGCTGGCAGGAATCCTGGGTGCCCTGGCTTTCCCGCCCATTTTCTCGGGTATTTTGGAATCTGTCGCGACGGACATCCTGCCCCTGTATCTGTTTCCGTTGCTGCTCGTGTTCTCAGCCGTCGCGAGCGTTGTGGCGAGTTACCTCACCCAGCCGGAAGATCCTGAAATTCTGAAAGAATTCTATCGAACCGTTCGCCCCTGGGGTTTTTGGGGTCCGGTATCCAAACTGGTTCTGGCCGAAGATCCGGACTTTCGGGTCAACCAGGATTTCGGGCGGGACATGTTCAACGTAGCCGTCGGCATTATCGCGCAGACCTGCCTGGTTGCGGCGCCGATATTCCTGGTAACCCGCGAGAACGGTTCACTGGGCACCACTTTGCTGGTGTTCGGCGTCTCGGCCCTGATACTGAAAAAAACATGGTATGACAAACTTGACAAAACACCTGCCGACGCCCAGCACTGAAACAGAAGAGGACCGTCGATACGGTTATTTCGACGATGCAGCGCGGGAGTATGTGATCACGGATCCACGTACGCCTTTTCCGTGGATCAATTACCTGGGTAGCCAGGATTTTTTCTCGCTGATTTCCAATACTGCAGGCGGGTATAGTTTTTACAGGGATGCGAAGCTCAGGCGGCTTACCCGCTATCGCTACAACAACGTTCCCATGGATGACGGCGGACGCTATTTCTATATCAACGACGGAGAATCCGTGTGGTCTCCGGGCTGGAAACCCTGCCGCACGGAACTGGACCATTATGAATGTCGCCACGGCCTGGGCTATACGAAGATCACGGGCGAAAAAAATGGACTGGTGACCAGCGTCCTGTTCTTCGTTCCACCGGACGCGCAGTTGGAAATCCAACGGGTACGAATAAAAAACACATCGTCCAGGCCGCGCCAATTGAAACTTTTCTCCCTGGCCGAATGGTGTCTCTGGAACGCCGAGGACGACATGACGAACTTCCAGCGCAACTTCTCTACCGGCGAAGTGGAAGTGGACGGTTCGGTCATTTATCACACGACAGAATTTCGGGAACGCCGGAACCACTACGCATTTTACGGGGTGAACGACGAGATCACCGGGTTCGACACAGACAGGCGTGCGTTTGTGGGCCCTTACAACGGATTTGACCGGCCGGCAGCCGTGCAGCGAGGGCAAGCGGGAAATTCGATGGCACACGGGTGGTCGCCGGTGGCCTCACATTGCATAGAAATGACACTGGAGCCCGGGGAAAGCAGGGAACTGGTTTTCCAGTTGGGCTATGTTGAACTGGAGGCAGACCAGAAGTGGAGTTCTCCCGGAGTCATCAATAAGGAACCTGCCACCGAGTTGATGAATCGTTTCAACAGCAGCGCCAGGGTTGAATCGGCGTTTAGCGAACTGAAGGATTACTGGAGAGCCATGCTGTCCGTATTCCAGCTCGAATCGGGGGAAGATCGACTCGACCGAATGGTCAATACCTGGAACCCTTACCAGTGCATGGTCACGTTTAACCTGTCGCGTAGCGCATCGTATTTTGAAGCGGGGATCGGCCGTGGCATGGGATTCCGGGACTCCAACCAGGATCTGCTCGGTTCGATTCACCTGGCGCCTGAGCGCGCGCGCGAACGCATCCTCGATATTGCAGCGACCCAGTTCGAAGACGGATCCGTGTACCACCAGTATCAACCACTGACGAAGCGAGGAAATTCGGCCATTGGTGGTGATTTCAATGACGATCCGTTGTGGTTGATTCTTTCCACGTCGGCATATGTGAAGGAAACCGGAGATTTTGACATCCTCGACGAGCAGGTCCCTTTCGAAAACGACGAGACCCGATCGGGGTCCCTGCTCACACACTTGAAAGCCTCGTTCAATCACGTTTTGAACAACATGGGACCGCATGGTTTGCCATTGATCGGCCGTGCGGACTGGAACGACTGCCTGAATCTGAATTGCTACTCAACCGACCCTGATGAATCGTTCCAGACAGCGAAGAACCGTGAAGGTAAAGTTGCCGAATCCGTGCTGATAGCCGCATTGTTCGTGCTTTATGGCCGGGAATATGCCTCACTTTGCCGCCGGACAGGCCAGGAAGACGAGGCCAGCAGGGCCCTGGTTGAAATCGGTAAGATGGCAGGCGCGATCGAGACACATGCCTGGGATGGAAAATGGTTTCTTCGTGCATACGATGCGGGCGGCGCCAAGGTGGGAAGTTCGGAAAATGCCGAGGGCAAGATCTTTATCGAATCCCAGGGCCTGGCGGTAATGGCCGGGATTGGACTTGAAGATGATAAAGCCGTCAGCGCCCTGGATTCTGTGCGTACCTGGCTGGCGTGCGAGTATGGCGTGGTTCTGAATTACCCCGCGTTCACAAGGTATTACCCTGAATACGGGGAGATTTCTACTTATCCGCCGGGTTACAAGGAAAATGGCGGAATCTTCTGCCACAACAACCCCTGGATTATGATTGCCGAAACCGTGCTTGGCCGGGGTGACAGGGCATTCGATTACTACACCAGGATCGCGCCCGCCTGGCAAAACGATACTGAACTGCGCACGGTGGAACCGTATGTCTACGCTCAAATGGTCGCAGGAAAAGAAGCACAGCATCCTGGCGAAGCCAAGAATTCCTGGTTGACGGGAACAGCGGCATGGAATTTCCATGCCATTTCGGTGCATATACTCGGCATTCAGCCGGATTACGATGGTCTGCGCGTGAACCCCTGCATTCCTCCGGAATGGGAGGGATACCAGGTTTCCCGGAAATTTCGCGGAGCCACCTACAAGATCCGTGTTCGCAACCCGGAGTTCGTCAGCAAAGGCGTGAAAACGGTAAAGGTTGATGGACGGACGATCGAGGGTTCGCTGATACCCATCGCCGCGCCTGGCACTTCATGCCAGGTCGAGGTGGTGCTCGGCTAAGCCCAGGGCCAGGATTCATCCGTTGCCGGGTGCGTAGGGGAATTCCAGGGACCGGTAGTAGTCAAGCGTTTCTGGCGGTGGAGCGACGCCATCCGGCAATGCCCGGCCCGCACGTTCGGCGAAGTAGGCCAGGCAGGCGTTACGCCACCAGATGGCTTCGTCGAGTTGAACGGCCAATTTACGCGAGATTGCATTAAAGCGCTCTGCGTCGACGAAAGACTCCAGCGTGCGCCATTGACGCTGCATCCATTGAACTGTCGCGACACCTTGTTCGTAGCGTGCAACGAGTTCTTCCCACAGCGTTTTGCCGTTGTCCAGGCGCTCATCCCAGTCGACCCGGTGGAACCACAGCAAATACTGATCAGGAATGGTTTTCCGCTCTGAGAACAGGGCCTCTACTGCCGGAGCGTACTGGCCGACCGCGTTGCTTCCGCTTGCAGTGCGATCGATTCCGATGCCCTCCCGGTCGGCACGGTGGTAGTAGAAGGGATTCCAGTCCGGACGGCTCAGATTGTCAACCCACGGAGCGGGACCGTAGTGGTGACCGGTACCCATCAGGTGCGCCAATCCAAGCGGTGTCATGTAGTCGACGGCGGCCTGCCGTGAACGCATCATGATCCCTGACGCGCCTTCAATAAAAGCCGGTTCTCGGGAAAAAGTCATTTTCAGCCATTCGGCGGCGATGTCAGCAGCGCCCAGCTGTGGATTCCAGGCCAGGCGGCCGAAGGCATACCAGTTGGCCTGCCCGAAAATCGACCCGCTCCAGTTACGGTCCGTGCCGGTGTTGGCGACCCCGGCTATTCCGGTTCTGGGTTGGCCATGCAGACTGCCGTCAATGACGCTGGCCACGGTGGAACCGGCTCCATTGGCATGCGTGTCGGTTCGTAGCACTTCTTCCCATAGTTCACCGAGGTAAACCAGGTGTGTCGAAAAACCGAGGTACTCCTGGGTGATCTGGAATTCCATCATCAAGGGTGTTCGGGGCATGGCGCCAAACAACGGGTGAAACGGTTCGCGCGGCTGAAAATCCAGGGGACCATTCTTGACTTGAACCAGCACGTTGTCGGCAAACTGACCATCCAGCGGTTTGAACTCGGAAAAAGCCTGTTTGACCCGGTCATCCGGATTATCCTGGTCATAAACGAACGCCCGCCACATCACGATTCCGCCATGTGGCGCCAGTGCTTCGGCCAGCATGTTGGCTCCGTCCGCATGAGAACGGCCATAATTCTGCGGTCCTGGCTGACCCTCGGAATTGGCTTTAACCAGGAAACCGCCAAAATCAGGGATCAGACGGTAGATCTCCGCAGTCTTTGCTCGCCACCACTCTCGTACCTCCGGGTCCAGGGGGTCGGCGGTGTCCAGTCCGCCCACGTCCGCCGGGGCACTGAAGCGGACGGCCAGGTAAACCCGCAGGCCCCAGGCACGGAATTCATCAGCCAGGGCGGAGGTTTTACGAAGGTATCGTGAGGTGAGGATTTCCGGCGCCGCGTTGACGTTGTTCAGGACGGTGCCGTTGATGCCAATCGACGCGTTCGCACGAGCGTATTCACGGTAGCGTGCGTCGATGATGTCCGGCAGCCGCCACCAGTCCCACAGCGACTGACCCGCGTAGCCGCGTTCGACGGACCGGTCCAGGTTGTCCCAGTGGTTCAGCACGCGAATGCCGATCCGGGGTTGGTCGGTCATGTCCAGGCTTTCGAGATCGCGACCGGACTCAATCAGGCGCAGTAGCTCGAAAACACCGTAGAGCACACCTGCATCATGTGCAGCGGCGATGACCACTACGTCATGGCCAGCAGCGGTTATCCGGCGCAACAGAAAGCCTTCGTTACCCAGCGAATCAAGTGGCAGCGCGAGTTGCCTGATTGTGGTTGACGAGGCGGGTGTGCCGATCAGCACCGTGTGTTTGCCCGGCTCGTCGCTGACGGGGATCTCCGCGGCCAGTAATCCTTGTAGCCCGCGCTGCAGCTCCATGACCGCATTGAGGATGATCGGTGACGGTGTATCCGGTGCCGTGATAGATGTCAGCTGCTGGCGCAGTAACTGCTGCCGGGGTACTTGCAGAGGCTGGTATCGTAACCAGAGCTGGTGGCCGTCTTCAGCCAGGGCGGGAATCGGGACGGCCAAGCCCGGGCTCGACAGGCACAGAATCACTGCCAGTAGTCGGACCATGCCGCCTATTTCAGGCATCTTTCTGGAATCCTTCACATCACCGTTGGTTTACGTGAAGAGCTGCTGCGGTATTTGCGCGCAATATTGCCGGTTTTCTGAGAATCGATAAGCTGATCAACTCCCGGAGGGCAGCTATCACTGTCACGTTTGACCAGTGAGAAATCCAGTTCGATGTGACGAGTGTTCCTTTCAATTCCGGAACGCAACCGCCGGATGTTGTTCTCCAGGTGCTCAATGGCGACCTGGGTCATTCGGTCGATGGGCTGGTGTATGGTGGTGATTGGTGGCCAGAACTGACTGGCCATCAGCGAATCATCAAAACCGCAGATGCTGACGTCTTGCGGAATCCGGAAACCACATTGTCGGGCAGCGGAAATGGCGCCGGCAGCCATGTCATCGTTACTGGCCAGGATCGCAGTGGGCGGACTCTGACTCTGCATCAGCTGTTCTGCGGCTTCGAAGCCCGAACGGAATGAGAATTCGCCCGGGATGACGAGTGATTGATCGAATGGGATGCCGGCTTTTTTGAACTCTTTTGTAAATCCAGCCATGCGCAGGTGGCTGGCAGCCTGGTTCGGATCGCCCATGATAAATCCGATACGCCGGTGCCCGAGTGACAGAAGATGCCGGACCATGGTCGCGGCTGCGCTGCGGTCATCTATGAATACGGCCGAGATCTGTTTTTCTTCATGGCGCGAGCCCACGGTCACCGCCGGCATGTCATTTTCGATCAGCATTTCGAATAGAAGCTTCGAGTCGCACAGCGGTGGAGCCAACAGAATACCGTCGATGCCGTCTTCGATCAGTCCGGTCACAGTGCCCACCGCATCTGGGCCGTCATCACAGGTCATGATGACCACCTGGGTGTCGCTCTGACGCGCTCGATCGAGCACGCCGATCAACATCTTGCTGAGGAAAGTGCTGTTTGGGTTCGAATAGAGTAATCCGATCCTGATCGGGTTGGCGCTGACCAGGCTGCGGGCCGCCTTGTTTGGTTCGTAGCCCAGCTTCTTTATAGCGGATGTCACGATGGCACGGGTGTTTTCTTTCACCCGCGAATCGTCGTTGATCACGCGGGAAACGGTCATTTGCGACACGCCGGCCAGTTTGGCGACGTCGGTTGCGGTCACTCGCAGTTGCCTTTTTCCCGATTTACCCTTTGTCGATTTCATAAGCCCCAGGACATGACGCTGGCAGATGCCGGCGTAGTGAAATGTTTACGTAAACATCTATATTAGGACATGAAAATATGGAAATGACTTCTGTTTGTCAAGGGAATTGATTCTCATTATTTTGCATGCCGTGGCCCCCACACTCCTGATGGCGGATTTAACATGGCCTTCTTGATGCCAAATCATTCGGCAGGTATTTCTTGACGGCTACGGATGGGCAGCCGGAAACTGCTGACTGGCAATCCCTGTGCGCTGTACAGATTTATCACAGGCGCGTCGGCCCAGGCATGGCGCACTTCGGCGGGTTCCGCAACGTCACTTGCATCGAGCATTATGCGGTTTTGTTGCAGTCGCGCGGTCACGTAACGGCAATCGCCATGATTATCGCAGAGTTCGAAAGACGAGGGCGCCGCAGCCCCGGAAACGAAGAGCGGCATTCCCGTATCGGCGAAATGTACCGTTACTTCTTTGTCCATGAGCACAGCGCGCAATGGGACGATACCGTCCGTCACCACATCGCCACCCAGCAACAGGCCGTGCGCGACTGCAGCCGACCGCTTGCCGACGACTCGTTTATTGGGTGGATGGAGGTCCGATGGGTCTGCCGAACCGACGGTCACCACCAGGCCGGTCAGCGGATCGGCCGCTGCCACCTGTTGCTGCGCATCGCGTACCCGCGCCCATCCCGAATCACCCGGGCCGTCAGGTAGGGAACCGAATTCCGGTAGTTGGATGACGATGAACGGAAGTTGTTTGCCGAACCTCTCGCGCCAGTCGTCAACCATCGTCGCGAGCAAAGTCTCATAATCGTGTGCCCGCCCGGTGTTGGATTCCCCTTGATACCAGAGCACGCCGCCGACGCCAAAGTCGCTCAAGGGCGCGATCATTGCGTTGAACAGCCCGGTCACGCCGGTGATCGACGACCAGGGCGTCATCGGCGGCCTGCCAGCCGGCTCGATGACGAGTTGGAATCGCCAGCCTTCGCCGAGAGGAACGTGGCTGTCGTCGGGGAATGCCAAGCGGATTGTTTCGGGTGGGCCATCCAGGCCGCCTGCAGCCCAACTGTTATACACATTGACAGCCAGCACGTTCGTGCCGGTTTCAAGAACACCTGGGTTCACACGATAGCTCCGGGGGGTGCCCCATCCGAACTTCGCGCCTACCGGTTTACCGTTTATCCAGGTCACATCGACTTCGTCTACACCACCCAATTCGAGCACGGCGCCCTGCTCAGCTTGTGCAGCGTTCAGTTCGAAGGATTTCCTGTACCAGATCATGCCAGTGAAATCCTTCGTACGCATGTCGTCCCATTGTCTCCAGTCACCCAGTTGTCGGGGTGCCTCGGGCCAGTTGCGATCTACAAAGTCTGTCATCCAGGGTCCCGGCTGCCCATCACTGGCCGCCATCCACCACGACTGCCAGTCACCCACAAAGGATTGAAGCGCCTTGTCGGCATCCGTATCGTGCAGGTTGTTGAGTTCGAGCGCACGACGGAATGCGTCGTGTGGTCGCAGTCCACGGGCGCTGATCCACGCCTCAATGGCAGAGCCACCCCACGAAGCATCAATCAGGCCAAAAGGGACTTCCAGATCATTCTGCAGTGAGCGGGCAAACAGGTAACAGGCCGCTGAGAAAGACGATACCGTGTCGGCTGTCGCAATGTCCCAACCCGAAACTCCGCCAAATTCTGCGAGTGGTTTCGTGCTGCTGTCATGCTCCACCGTCAGCAGTCGAATGGAGGAATCCATTTGGGCGGTGTCACGCCACGGCTCGTTCAGATTCGCCACCGGGTATTCCATGTTCGACTGGCCGGAACACAACCAGACTTCACCGATCAGAATGTCCTCCAGCACACGGACCATGCCATCCGTCTCCGCCAGTTCCAGACGGTGGGGACCGCCGGCGGACAGGGCAGGGAACTCTGCGGTCCAGTTTCCGGACTGATCAGCGCGCACGTTTTGCACGTGTTCGGCCAGCGAAACGCGCAACCCGGTGCCCGGTATTGCCGTACCCCACACGCTGATGGGTCGTTCACGCTGCAGCACCATGCGGTCACTGAAGAGACTGGAAAAAGCGGGTTCCGTGGCGGACAGCGCAACGGGCCAGAGAGTCGCGATGGCAGCGATAACCAACAGTCTGAGCGTCAGCCGATCCTTATTCTTCATGGTTGCAAGGTTCATGAGTTTCATTCTGTAAACGTTTGCATTTTTGTTCAAGCGCTGTGTAGTATCCCTCAGTTCCGGCTGAGGCCGGGGTGATGTTTTCTACGAAATTGAGGCGATTCAAGATATGCAAAGACTCTCTGTGACAGAGAAGTTCGGCTACGGCCTTGGCGACATGGCAAGCAATATCGTTTTCCAGGTCGTCATCAATTTCATGTTGTATTTCTACACCGACGTGTTCGGCATTGGCGCCGCGGCAGTCGGGACGCTGATGCTGGTCGTGCGCCTTTTCGATGCCGTCACCGATCCTCTGATGGGCGGCCTCGCGGACCGCACCCAAACACGCTGGGGACGATACCGGCCCTACCTGGTCTGGATCGCGATTCCCTACGGCATTCTCGCTGTGATGACGTTTACCACGCCTGATCTGTCCGACAGCGGCAAGCTGGTTTACGCGTATATCACCTATGCATTGCTGATGACTGCCTACACCGCAATCAACATACCGTATTCCGCGCTGGGCGGCGTGATTACTGCCGATTCGCAGGAACGCGCCTCGGTACAGTCCTGGCGGTTCATGCTGGCTATGGCCGGCGGTGCATTGGTGACAGCCAGTACCCTGCCACTGGTCGATTTCTTTGGTGACGGCGACCGTCAGAAGGGGTTCCAGATGGCCGTGGCGGTTCTTGCAGTGATCGCTGTGATTGCATTTTTCGCCTGTTTCGCGATGACACGGGAGCGCGAGAACCCGGCCGAGAAAGCGCAGAAGCAGAACATTTTTGGCGATTTTGTCTCGTTGCTGAAGAACGATCAGTGGGTGTTGATCGCCGGGATCACTTTTGTGCTGCTGGTCGCAGTGGCGATGCGCGGCGCGACCACGCCTTACTACGTGGAGTACTACCAGGGCGGCGATTCGAAAATGATCACGGTATTCATGACCGCCGGCATGCTGGCGGGCATCGCCGGCGCCATGTTCGCCAACTGGCTCAGCGCACATACCTGCAAGGTCAGAGTGATGAAATGGGCTACCCTGGGGGTTATCGTCTTTCACCTGGCGGTGGTCTTCGTGCCCCGGGGGCAAATGATGCTGGCGCTGGTCTTGATGTCGGTTGCCAACTTCTGTCACATGATCCTGATTCCGTACCTCTTTTCAGCGGTTCCGGATACCGTGGATTACGGGTTGCAGCGCTGGGGCAAGGGTGCGATGGCCATGAGTTTCTCCGGCCACCTGCTGGCTCTGAAAATTGGCATCGCCGTCGGCGGCGCGTTGACCGGCTGGATTCTTGCGATGACAAACTACCAGCCCAACATCGAGCAGTCTGCCGAAGCGCTCAACGGCATCGTTTTCAACCTGGCTGTCACGCAGGTGATAGCGGGCATCCTGATCCTTATCTGTCTGTATTTCTACAAACTGAACCGTGAATGGGCTACGCAAAATGGCTGATCCTCAGAATAAAAAAATGATCCAAAATCCTATTCTGCCCGGCTTTAACCCCGATCCGTCCATTGTCCGGGTCGGTGAAGACTTTTACATCGCCACGTCAACCTTTGAGTGGTATCCGGGCGTGCAGATTCACCACTCGCGCGACCTGCGCCACTGGCGTCTGATTTCCAGGCCGCTGAACCGGGCTGCGCTGCTGGACATGCGTGGCAACCCGGATTCGTGCGGTGTGTGGGCGCCGTGCCTGAGTTGGCATGACGGATTGTTCTACCTGGTCTATTCTGACGTAAAACGCCTGGACGGCAATTTCAAGGACGCCCACAACTACCTGGCAACCTGCGCGACCGTGGACGGCGTTTGGAGTGATCCGGTCTACCTCAACAGCAGTGGCTTCGATGCTTCCCTGTTTCACGATGATGACGGCCGCAAGTGGCTGATCAACATGATCTGGGACCATCGGCCTTTGCGTAATCGTTTCGGAGGCATTTACCTGCAGGAATACAGCGTGTCGAGGGGCCGGATGGAAGGGCCGGTAACCAATATCTTCCGCGGCAGCGATCTTGGTTTCACCGAGGCGCCACACCTCTACAAGCGCGATGGCTGGTACTACCTGCTGACTGCCGAGGGCGGCACAGGCTACCAGCACGCCATGACCGTGGCGCGGTCACGCAGTATTGAGGGCCCCTACGAACTGGACCCGAAAGGTTACCTGCTGACGGCGAAGGACCATCGCAACTTGCCCCTGCAACGCGCCGGCCACGGCGACCTGTTCGATACACCAGACGGGCAGACCTACCTGGTGCACCTGTGCAGCCGGCCCCTGAAGGGTCTGCAGCGCAGTCCGATGGGCCGTGAAAGCGGTTTGCAGAAATTCGAATGGAGCGGGGATGGCTGGCCACGTCTTGCCGCCGCCAGCGGTGACGGCTTACCGGAGCTCAATGTGCCGGACCCGGGCCTGTCACCGAATCCCTGGCCGGAGATACCGGCGCGGCGGACTTTTGATTCGCCTGATTTGCCTGAAGAATTTCAGTGGCTGCGTTCTCCCGAACCCGAACGGTTCATGAGCCTGGCCGACCGGCCGGGCTTTCTGCGGTTAACCGGTAAGGAGGCTCTTGGCAGCTGGTTCGAGCAGGCGCTGGTTGCACGCCGCCAGGAAGCATTCTGTTTCACCGCCGAAACCTGCCTTGAATTCCAACCGACCAGTTTTCAGCAAATGGCCGGCCTGGTCAGTTATTACAACAAGCACAAATACCATTACCTGTACGTTTCGGTGGATGAACAGGGTCGCAGGTTTATCGACATCATGAGTTGCGAGGCAGACCCAGGGAATGCGAGTTCGTTTCCGCTCGCAGAGGGATGCGCATCGCAATTCGTGTTCGACAATCGGTTCCGCCTGCCGGACGAGGGTCCGGTCTGGCTGCGCGCCGAGGTCGATCACCAGGCGTTGCAATTTTCCTGGTCAACGGACGGAGAGAGCTGGTCGAATACCCCTGGGGTGTTGAACCAGTCGCTGATTTCTGACGAAGCGGGCAAGGGCGAAGGCGCCAGCTTTACCGGCGCGTTTATCGGTATGGCTTGCCAGGACATCTCGGGCCAGAATGCCCCGGCAGATTTCGCCTACTTCGAATACCGGGAGCAGCAGTAGCCCGATCGGCCCGCTTAGTTACGTTCGAGCGTTGCGGTCAGCAACTTTGTGCCCGTCAATTGCTCCCCGCGATTTCCTGGTGACACGCCGCCAACCTGGAACAGGTGCCGCCCTCCGGCGGCGACTGCGCTGCCGTCTTGTTTGAACACTCGTAACTGTTCCGGCTGGACTCGAAAACTGATGACTCGGTTTTCACCCGGCTGAAGCTCGACGGTCTGAAATCCGACAAGGCTTGCCCGTGGCGTCTCGAAGGGCGCATCCTGAACGGTCACATAAAGCTGAGCCACCTCGTTACCTGCGACCGTTCCCGTGTTACTCACCGCAACGGATACTTCCAGCGGTTTGGCATCAGGGACTGCGGTCTCAGAGAATTTCAAGTCCGTGTAATTGAATTTCGTGTATGACAGGCCGTACCCAAAGGGATACAAAGGTTCCTCATTCATGTATTTGTAAGTTCGCCCCGACATGGCGTAATCCTCGTAAGGCGGTAATTGCGCCACCGAAGTCGGAAACGTGATCGGCAGCCTGCCCGAGGGACTGACATCACCGAACAGCACGTCCGCCACGGCATTGCCACCCTGTTGGCCCGGGTACCAGGCAAATAATACGGCGTCGGCCAGTTCATGGACCTCGGGGCTGGCGATCGGGCTGCCGCCGGTCAGCACCACGATGACAGGCTTCTCGTGACCCTCACGCAGCTTACGCAGGAACTCGAGTTGCGCCGCAGGCAGCCCAAGATCAAGGCGGTCGCCCAGAGATTCCGACACGATAGCCGCCCCTTCTTCGCCCTCGAGCAGCGGAGATATCCCCAGCACGACCACGGTGGCGTCCGACTCTTTCGCTCCGCCGGTCGTCCAGTCCATCGGGTTCACATTGGCGCGGTAAGGCAACTGGCCGTATTTGTACTGGACCGTTGAGCCGGCGCTGACCTTGCCGGTGATGCCCTCCAGGATCGAGACGGTGTCGCTGCTCAGGCCGTTGTAATTGCCCAACAGTACATCGTTGCTGGCCGCGAATGGACCGGTTACATAGAGAGTGCGGATATCCTGTTTCAAGGGCAGGACACCGTCGTTCTTGAGCATTACGATGGATTTCTGCGCGGCTTCGCGTGCCAGCGCCACGTGTTCCGGTTTTTCCACCACCTCTTCACCCAGTTCGTCCCAGGCCGTGGCCGGGTCGAAAAAACCGAGCTTCATCCGCGTACGGAGCAAACGGCTGAGCGCCCGGTCTATATCAGCCTCTGCGACCAGTTCTCGTTCCAGTGCTTCCAGCATGGCGCGATAGGCATCGCCGCAGTTCACGTCGGTACCGGCTTTCAGCGCCCATGCGGCCGAACTTGCTGCGTCTTCGGACACTTTGTGGTGCTCATGGAAATCATTGATCGCCCAGCAATCGGAAACGACATGCCCCTTGAACCCCCAGTCCTGTCTCAGAATCTGGTCCAGCAACCGCTCGCTGCCACAGGCCGGAACACCGTCGACCCGGTTGTACGCACACATCACGCACTCGACATTGGCTTCGGTCACCAGGGCCTTGAAAGCGGGAAGGTAAGACTCGTTGAAATCCCGTGGTGGCGCGACTGCGTCAAATTCGTGCCGCAGGGCTTCCGGTCCACTGTGCACTGCATAGTGCTTGGCGCAGGCCGCGGCTTTCATATGTTGTGGATCGTCGCCCTGCAGTCCACGCACAAAAGCGGCGCCCAGGCGGCCGGTAAGCAAAGGATCCTCACCATAGGTCTCCATGCCCCTGCCCCAGCGCGGATCACGAAACAGGTTCACATTGGGTGACCAGAACGTCAGGCCTGCATATTGGCTGTAGTTCTCCATGCCCTGTGCGATGTTGAACTTGGCTCGTGCCTCATCGGATATGGCACTGGCCACGCGGTAAACGAGGTCCTCGTCGAACATCGCGCCCAGGCCGATGGGTTGCGGAAACACGGTTGCACGTCCATTGCGGGCCACGCCGTGCAGGGCTTCGTTCCACCAGTTGTAAGGTTTCATGCCCAGGCGTGGGATGCCAGGCGCGTTGTACAGTAGTTGGCCCGCTTTTTCTTCCAGCGACATCGCAGTCAACAAGGCCTCGACCCGGTCGTCCGTTGCCATTTCGGGGTTCTCCCATGGTCTTTCCGCAACCGCCGGGAGCGAAAGCAAAAGGCTGATAACCAGCCACCCCATTACCCATAAATTCTTTTTAGTCATTGCCAACTCCTGAGCATGCTGAATCGAATATCTTTATCACATGCCGCCTGATTGCGACACAAATTCAACCGGATTCCGCAATTTTTTATCGATTTCCAGAAAAATTGTTTACGTAAACATTATTTTCGGACATACTACCGTCCAAAATTCGGAAACGTAAGTCATTAATAACCGGATAAACACGAATTCTGTAATTCGCTTGGCAAGCTAAAACACTAAACCTATCGCACGAGGGAGAGTCATTAACATGGCAAAGAACCAGAAAATCAGGCTTAAGCCTATATCGGCAGCAATCAGCGCAGCATTGCTTATGGGCACAACTCAGGTTGTGATGGCCCAGGATGAAGATTCAATGGTGATGGAAGAAGTCGTCGTAACAGGCATTCGCAAAAGTATGCTGGACAGCATGAACTATAAGCGTGATGCGACTGGCGTTATTGATGCAGTAACCGCTGAGGATATCGGCAAATTCCCGAACACCAACCTTGCCGAGTCGCTGCAACGCATTCCTGGCGTGTCGATTGATCGCCAAAACGGCGAAGGATCGAAAGTGACGGTGCGTGGTTTTGGGCCGGGCTACAACCTGATTACCCTGAACGGCCGTACCATGCCGACAGCTTCGGTTGGCATCATCGGGGAACGCGACAATTACGCGGGCGGACAGGGGCGCAGTTTTGCCTTTGAGAATATTGCTTCGGAGGGTGTCAGCGGTATTTCAGTCCAAAAGACCGGCAGTTCGCTGGTTACTTCCGGTGGCATTGGCGCGACCATCGATATCATGACTCGCAGGCCGCTTGATACGTCGGATGTGGGATCCATCGCCGCCAGGGCTGTTTACGATAGCTCAAGCAACAAGACGACCCCCGAGATTACCGGTTTATACAACTGGACCAACGAGGATGAGACGTTCGGCATCGGTGTTTTCGGTACGTATGCCAAACGCAAATCTGAAGCGGCAATTGGCCAGACGAACGACTGGGTAGTGCGCAGAGCAGATGATTTCTTCTCGAATACGAGTATTGTTCGCGCAGGCAGCGACCCAAGCAACTATGTGAACCCACCGGCAGACGGCGACCTGTATGCCATTCCACAGGACAGCCGCTACGACTACAGCCAGATCGAACGCGAACGCTTCAATGGTCAGGTCGTGCTGCAGTTCAAACCGACGGATTCCCTGAATATTACGGCAGACTACACCTACGTCAATAACAAACAGGAAGAAATGCGAGCCGAGCAGACCAACTGGTTCGCCACGCCTTTCGATCAGCTGGTATTCGATGGCGATACAGAATCTGTTTCACAGGCGTTGTTCATGCAGGAAAACAATAACGGCACCAAGGACATCGGTTTCGAACAGACCAATCGCGCCACCAAGGAGTCTATCAAGTCAGCCGGTATCAACCTCGTGTGGGACACCACTGACAACCAGACATTGATATTTGATGCTCACAGTTCGAAAGGTACGGCCAAGCCAGATAACCCGCTGGGCCATACGGCGACGTTCGTGACTTTCGGTGCGCCGGTCATCGTGCAGCATTCTGTGGACTGGAACACCAGCTTCCCGATTCAGCAGTTTACCTGGGATGACAGCCAAAGAGGCAATAATAACGGCGTACTCGACCCGGGTGATCTCGCCACCCAGGTGCAGAGGAGTTCGACCCAGTTCCAGGAGAACAAGATTAAAGAAGTGGATCTGCGTTACGTGTTCGACTGGGATCAGGCCAGGCTCACCTTTGGCGGGAATTATCGCGACTCCAAGGTCAATGTAGCCGCCAGCACGACTCAGCAGGATCTCGGTAGCTGGGGCATGTCCAATCCAGGAGACGTAGAGCAGTATGCGCCGGGCGTGGTCGAGACTTATTGCCTTGAGTGCAAGTTCAGTGATTACCCTGTTGGCGATGCTGAAACCGCGTTCATCGGAGATGCAGCCGCACTGTTCCCGCTTCTCGAGGCGGCCTACGCGGGTAATTCTGTGTCTGTGAATAGCAGCCAGAACCAGGTCAAGGAAAAGATCAAGGCAGTTTTCGCCGATTTCATGTGGGATTTCGATTTGGGTTCGGTCGGAACGATACTTAATCTGGGACTTCGTTACGAGAAAACAGATGTAGATTCATCGGCCTTTCAGGCTGTGCCGAACAACATCCTGTGGATTTCAGACAATGATTTCCTGCTTGAGTACAACCCGGAAAATGAAGACGTGGAAGGTTCGGGCGACTACAAGCATTGGTTGCCAAACATCGATTTGAAGTTTGACCTGACTGATGATCTCGTCGCACGTGCCTCCTACAGCAAGACACTGGGCCGCGCGCCATTTAACCAACTGTTTGCCTCGACGACCGCCGGTGGTCCCAACCGGCCAACCGTACTGGGTGGCCAGACAGGCGGCAATTCGGGCAGTCCGGGTCTCGCGCCGCTGGAGTCAAAGAACCTTGATTTCTCGTTAGAGTGGTACTTCAGCGATACGGGCTACGTGTCCGCTGGCTATTTCCACAAGTCCGTGAAAAACTTCATCGGAACGGGTGTATTCAACCGGCCTTTGTTTGGCCTGCTTGACCCAACGGCGGGTACGCCCGGGTCGCGTTCGGGCGATTCGCTGAATGTCATCGACAACCTGGGCGTTGACCGTTCTGAAGCCAACCTGTTCACGATGGTAGCGCTAATCGATGCGAACGGCGGCGATGTGAACGCTGCATCTGCAGAGTTCGCGTCCAACCTGGTCAACGGTGCATTGCCGCAGTCCTACGTGGATGAGATCGCCGGCCTTTACGATGTATCGGGCAACAGCGCGGATCCATTGATGAATTTCCGGGTCAGCCAGCCGATCAATGACGAAGATGCGAAAATTGACGGTTGGGAATTTGCCGGTCAGTATTTCTTTGGCGACAGCGGTTTCGGTATTGCGGGTAGCTACACCATCGTGAATGGTGACGTGGACGCGGATCCGGGTCAGGATCCGGATGCGAACGAATTCGCGCTGGTGGGTCTTTCGGACACCGCGAACGTGACGCTGATCTACGAAAACTACGGCTGGTCAAGCCGAATTGCCTACAACTGGCGTGACGCGTTCCTGAATGCTACCAACCAGGGTGGCAGCAGAAGCCCTCAGTACACCTCAGATTATGGTCAGTGGGACTTTAATGTCACCTACGCGCTCAACGACCAATGGTCGTTCATGCTCGATGGCATCAATGTGACCGGCCAGAATTCGAGACAGTATCGGCGCAAGGAAAAAATGACCGTTTGGGCCTATGAACTCGATTCACGTTACAGCTTGGGCGTGAGTTACAAGTTCTGATCCCTTAACCATAGTAAGCTATGCAGGGCCGCCACAAACAGGCGGCCCTGTTTTTTTGAAGCGGGAAATATTCGGCAGTTGCAGCTTCTGCTGCTGCGCCGCCAAAGGACCTGCCTCCAGCTTGATTCATGATCATCCAGTGACTCGCTTGCATGATATAATTCCGGGTTACCACGGTTGATAATTCACAACTGCGCCGGGAAGCCCAAATGACCAATCACTTACTGCTTAACAACGTCACGCACAAGGATCTGCGAGTCAGAACCGGTTACTCGGCTGAGTTCGGTGACAACATCAACATGGCCCTGGTTTTTCCGACTGAATATGCTTTTGTGCAGCGTGAGTACCCCATCGTTTTACGCAAGGATTCGAAGGGTAATCTCCAGTCTTTTGCACTGCTGGGGCTCGATAAAGGCGAGAACCTGTTCCTGGACGATGCCGGCTGGAATGCACGCTATGTGCCGGCAATCCAGCAGCGTGGCCCGTTCCTCATCGGCATCCACGAGGATTCCGATGAGTCGGTCAACCGCGGGCCGATGATTCATGTCAATCTTGATAATCCCAGGATCAGCCAGACCGAGGGTGAACCGGTGTTTTTGCGCCACGGTGGCAATTCCCCTTTTCTTGAACACGCCAACCGGATGTTGCAAATAATCTTCGACGGCGCTGAACTTGAGAAGCCGATGTTCGCCGCTTTCGAAGAGGCGGGGCTGATCGAGGCAATGGAAGTCAATATCAAAATTGACGAAGGGACGCAGTACAAGCTGCCGGACTTTTTCACCATCAACCAGGACAGTCTGGATGCACTTGACGGTGCAGCACTCGAACGCCTGAACCGGCAAGGCCACCTGCAACTCGCTGTGTTTGTAGCGAACTCGCTCGGCAATATTGAATGGCTTATCGAGCTCAAAAAACGCAGACTCATGACCGGTCTGGGCTGATCCTATGACCCAGATCGCACGCAAGACCCGGGTGATCGAAGGCATAAAGCCGGATGCTGTCCCGTACGACGAACTGATGACGGGTGAACAACCGGTCATACTCAAAGGCCTGGTCAAGGATTGGCCATTGGTGCGGCTGGGCTCATCTGAAGAAGCTGCCGACTACCTCAAGTCGTTCTACCAGGGACGACCGGTCACCGCATTCATTGCACAGCCGGAGCACAATGGCCGCTTTGGATACACCGCGGACGCCACGCAGCTTGATTTCGAGTCCGATCGGGGGCAGCTGAACGAATACCTGGACATCATCATTGCGCTCATTGAAGAAGATGAAGCGCCGACTTTCTATATCGGCTCGACCGATGTGGATACTTTCCTGCCCGGTTTTCGGGCCGAAAATGACCTGGTGCTTAACCACGCGATGTTCGAGACCAATCCGCCGCTGGTGGGCGCATGGATTGGCAACCGCTCCACTGCGCTGGCCCACTATGACATGTCTAATAACATTGCCTGCTGCCTGGCAGGGCGCCGCCGCTTCACGCTGTTTCCACCGGAGCAAATTCACAATCTTTATCCGGGCCCCCTGGAGCCGACACCGGGTGGGCAGGTGCTTACGATGGCGGATATCAATGCGCCCGACTTTGAGCGTTTTCCGGGGCTTGGTGAAGCCCTCGCGGCCGGTGAAGTCGCAGATCTGGAGCCAGGGGACGTGCTGTTTTACCCGACGATGTGGTGTCACGAAGTCGAAGCCCTCGATGACTTTAATGTGATGGT
>Ga0316193_10000124_pt1 | contig 40858 bp, 34 predicted proteins | sample MerIslsedime2_MG_FD_207735 | JGI IMG/M metagenome (GOLD analysis project Ga0316193, IMG submission 207735) | Coastal sediment microbial communities from Maine, United States - Merrow Island sediment 2 | ecosystem: Environmental > Aquatic > Marine > Coastal > Sediment | place: USA: Maine... | reverse complement strand
CACGACCACGGCGCAATACATCGCGCTCCGCGTCTACCGGGAATCGGATGCGTTCCCCTCGAACAACCCTTGGCTTCGCCAGGCCATGTCGACCAACGGGAGTCCGCTTTCGAGTGCGGAGCTCGAGAGCCGCGCCGAGAGTTGGCGGCCGTGGCGGGCGTATGCGGCCATATATCTCTGGTCCTCGTTGCTCAGCGAGGACCCTCGCGCGCGGGACCTCTGGGCCGGTGACAGCGAACCGTCTTCCGCCGACCAAGTCGCCTAGCGGACTGGCTTGGTTCGGGTGATCGTGACAGCTTGGCGGCGATGATCACGTACGAGACCGAGACCACGATCGACGCGCCTCCCGCTGCGGTGTGGAAGCACCTGATCGATTTCGAACGGCACGACGAATGGAGCCGACACTTCAAGCTACGCGGCGAGCCTGCCGTCGGAGCTCGTGGGCGCGTCGAGTTCGAGCTCTTCGGGAGAGCCTCCGGGGCTCCCGTCGTCATTCGCACGGCCGATGCGGGGCGTGAGCTTCGCTGGTCCGGGGGGCCGAAGGGAATCGTCTTCGGTAGCCATTACTTTCTGATGGAAGCCCTCGATGGCGGCAGCCGGACGCGCTTTCGTCATGGAGAGAGTTTCTCTGGCGTTCTCGCTCCGCTGGTTTGGGCGCTGCTCAAAGCCCAGCTTGGACCCTCTTACGAGGGCTTCAACCAGGATCTCAAGTTGCGCGTCGAGCAGGACGCGTGATGGCGGTCTCGGATCGGCACATCCCGCTCTCGGGACAAGCGAACTTCCGTGACCTCGGCGGGTACGAGGCGGCGGACGGGCGAACGGTAAAGTGGGGCATGGTCTTTCGCTCGGGCGAGCTCAGCCAGCTCGACGGGGACGATATTGCAAAGCTCGCGGAGCTCGGAATCAAGACGGTGGTCGACCTGCGTTCCCCCGAGGAGATCTCGGCTCGCGGAGAGGGTCGCTTGCCGACGGGCGCCACGCTTCAAGCCATGCCGATCTCCTCGAGCGACATGTTCGCGAAGATCATCCCGATGCTCTTGCAGGGCGATTTCTCACAGGTTCCTTCGGACCTTCTCGAAAGGGTCAATCGCTTGCTCGTGCGCGAATTCTCGGCGCAGTACGGTGGCCTGCTCCGCGCCTTGCGTGAACCCGCGAATCGCCCGCTCGTCTTCCATTGCACACAGGGCAAGGACCGCGCTGGCTTCGGTGCCGCGATGGTGCTTTCGGCGCTCGGAGTCCCCTGGGACAGCGTGGTCGAGGACTACCTCTTGTCGAATCACTTCCGAAAAGCGGAGAACGACAAGATGCTCGGCATGATCCGGGGCTTCGCGGCGGCCAAGGGCGGAGAAGAGTCTGAAGAAACCGCGTTTCAGCGCGTCGAAGGGCTATTGTTCGTCAAGAGACAGAGCCTGCAGGCGGCGCACGACGAGATTCTCGCGCGGCATGGAAGCATCGAAAGGTATCTTGCGGATGCGCTCGGCTTTCCGAGTGCCGCGCTCGAGCGCCTGCGCGACGAGCTGCTGGAGTGAAGATGACCATGGTGAGAACGCGGTTCGCATTGGTGTTCGTACTGGCCCTCGCTTGCATGAGCGTTGCGGGCGCGCCCCACGACGCGGCCGCCGAAGGCAAGACGGTGATTCGCTACGCCACCTTGGCTCCCTCGGGATCGACGTTCGGCAAAGTGCTCAAGGCCTGGAGCCGTAGCCTGAGTAAGGAGACCGACGGTCGCGTCGAGCTTCGGTACTACTCGGGGGGGAGCCAAGGTGACGAACGCGACTTCATCCGGAAGATGCGAGCCGGGCAAATGGATGCGGCCGGGGTTACCGCGACCGGACTCGGGATCATCTTGCGTCCCGTCTTAGTGCTTTCGTCGCCGGGCCTCATCGAAACGTACGAGCAGCTCGAGCGCGTCCGCGACGCGCTCACACCACGCTTCGACGAGATGTTCCGAGAGGCAGGTTTTGAGCTCCTCGCTTGGGCGGACGCCGGCAAGGGTCGAATCATGTCGACCAAGCCGATTCTCCGCCCTTCCGATCTTCGCTCCGCCCGGCCTTGGGTATGGAAGGATGACCCGATCTTCGCCGAGTTCCTGAAGGTCGTGGGCGCCAACGGCGTCAGGCTCGGCATTCCCGAGGTGTATGGCGCGCTTCAGACCAAGATGGTGGACGTGGTCCCCAACTCTGCCATCGGCGCCGTGGCGCTCCAGTGGTACACGAAGCTCAAGTACATGTCGAAAGACAGCTTCGGCATCGTAATGGGCGCGTCCATTGTCAAGAAGGACAAGTTCGACCAGCTCTCGGCTGCGGACCAGAAGGTCCTAAAGGACACCGCCCTTCGTGCGGGAAAGGCGCTCGACACCGTCGTTCGGCGTGACGACGCCCGGGCGTTCGAGGTCCTCATCGAGCGGGGCATCGAGCTCGTCGACACGGCACCTTATGCGGCGGAGTGGGAAGCCGCCGCCACGCAGACACGGGAGCGCCTCATCGGCCGCATCTTCAGCAAGAGTCTCTTGATGGAGGCCGAAGCTGCGGCGAAGGGGCCCTGACCTCTGCTCGCTACTCCGCGGGCGGAAACGCCTGCAAACCGTAGGACGGCGAGGCGTTGATGAAGACTCCGGGGCGGCACTTGATCCGCACGGATTCGAACTCCACGTCTTCGGTCTGGCAGCGAAGGTCTTCCTCCGGGTACGTTTCTTCGGGGTACTCCGCGAGGAAGTCCGCCACGAGCTCGGGGTCGCTCACGCACTCGGCGCTGAGTACGTAGTCGCCCGGGTCGGCGTTCAGGATGAGAACGCCGCCATCGAGCGACGAGTACGTGCGTGCGCGATCGGGGATTACGTTGTCACCGAAGTAGACGGGTCCGTCGCCGATCTCTGCACCGTCGGGCGCATCGATGCCTAGGATGGCTCCGGCCTGTCCATGATGCCCCGGGTCGCCGATCGTTCTTCCGTATCGGGTGAACGTGCTGACCATCTGGCACTTGTCCGGATCCGTCGTGATGCCCAGCAAGAGCTCGATCGCCGAGTAGAGCTCGTCGTTCGGAACTTGAAAGGTGAGATTGTCGACATCGGTCTCGGGCACGCTGTGCGTCTTCCCATGGGCGAGCGGGTAGCCCTCGTGTTCCATCACGAAGGTCGCCTCCGAGCCTACGGGGACGCCGTCGATGGTGAACTCGCCTTGATCGTCGGTCGTAGTCGTCAGCTCGGGCATCTCGAGGATCGAGACGCTGGCCCCGACGATTCGGTCATAGCCGCCTTGGCCGGGGAGGGTGAATCCCCAGGCGATGCCGCCCATGGAGACGGTGGCCGAGGGACTACCGCCCATTCCGGCTTGGCCGCCCATTCCGGCTTGGCCGCCCTGGCCGCCAGTGCCGCTGTCGCTCGTGCTCCCACAAGCCGCGAGCGCGAGGCTCGCGCACAACACCATCCACCAACACGAGCCGAAACGCTTCATAGTCATCCTCCGAGAGTTGCTTCGTAGCAAGGTTCGAAGAACGAGGCTAGTCCGTCATCAATTGAAAACGCGCCGGGTGCACAAGGCACTCCGGCGCGTCGTCTGTCTGGTTTCCTAGCTTGGAAAGCTCTTGGCGTTACTCGCCCGGCGAACCGTCTTCGAAGTCCGAAAGGTCCGGCAACTCGTCGAGGTTCGGCTGAAGCGCGATCTCGATGCGGCGGTTGAGGGCGCGGCCCTCCTTGGTCTCGTTGTCGGCGACCGGCTGGGTGTCCGCGTATGCGGCTGCCGAAACGCGCGTGGCGGGAACGCCGTACTCCACGAGGAGCTTGGTCACGTCGATTGCACGTCCGCCGGAGAGCTCCCAGTTCGAGGGGAAGCGCTTGGTCTTGATCGGCTTGTTGTCCGTGTGACCGCCGATCTGGAACACGCGGCCTTCGAGGCTCGCGAGAACCGGGCCGAGCTCTGCGAGAACGCGAACGCCCTCCTTCTTGAGCTTGGCGCTGCCGCTTGGGAAGAGCACTGCTTCGGGCAGCTCGATGACCATCTTATTACGGACGATGCGAACCTTGAGCTTGCCGGAGTCGATCATCGACTTCAGCTGCTTGAGCATCGAGTTGTACTCTTCGAGTCGCTTGGCGGCCTGCGCTTCACGCGCGGCGGCCTCGGCAAGCGCGGCTTCCATCGCGTTGATCTCGCCGGTGTAGCCCTTCACGAGCTTGTTGAGGTTTTCGCGGTCCTTCGTGCACTGCTCGAGTGATGCGCCGGTCTCCTGACCCTGCGCCTCGAGCTCGCCGATGCGCGCGTCCTTCGCCCTCAGCTCGTCTTTCTTACAACCTGCCGTCAGCATTAGACTGACCGCCAATAGAAATACCATGCTTGCTTTGTGCATGTGCCCCTCCGGTAGAGTTTCTGTTCAGTGTGTGGGTGCGGCACCTTATCAAGGGCGATGGAATGAGCAAGTAGTTAGAGACGCATCATTTGCACATCTCAGGTGCGTCGGCAGAGTGACAGTCCCTCGGCGTTTTTCGCCGGATTCGGGCCAAAGGTGCCGTGATCACGAGGAGCTGGGGCATTCTCTGAGCCGGGCGCACGATCCCGTCGCGATCAAGGTTGCGCTTGGACGACCCGCTCCTCGTCCAGAATCTCGAGCTCGGCGATCTTCCACCGCGCGTCGAACTGAGCCAGAGTCACGAGGGCCTCGTAGGCGTTGGTCCGCATGTGTGTGTGGCCCCAGTGGCCGACCGTGCCGGTGACGGTCCATCGCGCCTGGTAACGCAGGGTGCCCGGGGCGGTCGCCTCCTCGGCGCTGAGCCCCGAGAGACTGACGTCGCGCACTCGAACCCGCGCCCCGCCCTGGTTCTCCAGCCGAAGGCCTCGCCGCATTTCGAGATAGACACGCTCGAGGATCTCGCCCGAGAGGCTCTGGGCAAGACGGTCGAACACCACCTCTTCGTCTCGGAAATCGAGTGCCCGATAGGCGTTGTGGAGAAGCGCATGAATCACGGGGGCAGCGTCTTCGGGCGAGGGCGTTCGCAGTTTCGCGGGAACGGCGACTTCGATCGTGCCCATGGGTCGGACGCCCCAAGCCGCGACGACGATCGCGAGAGCGAGGACAGCAAGCGGCCACCTCTTGCGCCGAAACGCGAGGAGCAAGAGCCCTAGCGCGAGCACAGAAGCGGCCACGAAAACAATCGGAATCGCGATTCGGCTTTGCAGCCCCGCGACCTCGAGGTCGCTCGGCAGCGTGCTCCCCTTGAGGAAGTTCACCCAATGAAGCTCCGGATCGTCTGGGGTGAGAAACGATGGCATCGGACCGGCTTCATCGGTGGCCGACGCGGGCACCTGTTTGACGCGCTCGTCGAAGAGGTCCCAGGTCAGTCGAACGTCCTTGGGCATTCCCTCGACGGGATAGACGAAGATCGCACCGACGATGGCGCTCGTCGTGTCGACGGGCTCGCCCGGTGGGATCACTTGGGTCATCCGCAAACCGCGTTCGAGGAAATGAATCCGTTCGAGGATGGGCTCCGGGGTTTCTCCGTCGATCGTGACGGGTGCGCGCGTCTTCAAGAAAGCCGCCAGCTCGTCGAGGAGTGCTTGGCGTTCGTCTGGCGGAATCGTCGAATGGGGCAGCACGCTGATGTCGCTGAAGCGCGTGATGTCGACGGGGCGAACGACCATCTCCTTTCGAACCTCGAAGGGTTCGACGTACAGGAACACGTTCAACGGGCTTGCGTACTTCCGGTTCATGACGCGCCGGTCGAAGACCGAATAGAAGGGGTCTTCCCAATCGAGGCGCAGCATCTCACCTGGGGGCAAGTACCTGAAATCATTGATGGCGACGCCCTGGTGATAGATGACGAAGCCGACGTCCGATGCGGCGTACCCATCTTCGTTCACCGGTGGCTCCACCATGAGCGTCTTCGGCTTCTTGCGCAGCGGATATTCGAGGACGAGGAACGTCACAGACTCGTCGCTCGGCTTCGGGAGAGGCTGGCCGCTGATCTCGTCGCGCTCGATCCTCTTCCGCCTCACGCGCTGCACGAGGACCCCTTCGAGAGTTTGGCCGTCCGCGATGACGCGCAGCCCGGCGTCCGCAGGAATCGCTGCCGGTGGTTCGCCAGTGGTTTCCAAGAAAGAGCCGAAGGCATCTCCATCCTCGTCGCCGACCTCCAGCTCTATCCGGATCGAGCCATCTTCGACGAAGGCTTCCATGATGGTGGTCGCCTTCATTGCTCGAGTCACCATGACCGCATCCGCCGCGACGGGCTGAGCGGTAAGCAGCAAGAACACCAGGGCGAGGAGCGCGTGAATTCTCACGGGCACGCCTCGGCGCCTGCCGCGCACGCGAGTCTCGCGACGTTGTTGCGCATGGCTTCGAGGAAGTCACCTTCGCGCGGAGGCTGCGCAAGAGGCTCGAACACGACCACCTCGATACGGCGATCTTGGAGCTCGCGTTCGGTACTGGGGAGGGGGCTCGCCTCCCAAAGCATCCACGATGCCGGGCGTGCGTCGAGACGCGCGTCGAGGTCGGCCAGGGCTTCAGCGTCGAGAGCTTGGTCCGGTTCGAAGTGCAGACTCTCGATGGACAGCTCGTAGGCGTCCGCGAGGTATTGGTATACGGGGTGCGAGGCCAATAGCGGCTGGCCGACCAGGCGCTTGGCAACGCCTCGGAGGCGCTCATCGAGGCTCAGCAGGTCTTGCTCTAGGGCTGCGAACCGAGCTTCGATAGCCTTCTGCTCGCCCGGCGAAAGCATGCTCAATGCGTCTCGAACGTGCGCAGCCTGGCAAACGGCGAGGCGGAGATCGAGCCAGGTCGTGAATGCGGTGTCCGCGTGCGTGTGCGCGCCCCCGGGACCGTGACGATGCTCCACGTTCTCGCCGCTCGGCAGGAATGCTTCTCGGCAGCCCTGGGCTGTGACGAGCGTCTTCGCCCGAGGCAAGGTCGCGTAGCGGGTCCATCCCGCATAGCCGGCGCCGTTCAGCAGGATCACACTCGCGGCCTGGTACTCGGCGATGATGTCTGCCGAGGGCCTCCAGTACGCGGGGTCTACGCTCTCGGGTACTGGCAGGCGGACTTCCACGTCGCTCGGGGCAAGACGCGTTGCGAAATAGCTGAGCGGATAGTTGACCGCGTACACCCGCAAGGGGCCCTGAGCGGTCGCCTGTGGCGCGCTCGGTGCCTTCTTCGAGCACCCGGCCGTCGAGGCCAGGATGAGACAGACCGTCAGGAGCCTCGCAAGATTAGATTCTGAAGCCATCCTTCTCCGTACTGGGTCATCAGGAGCCCGAAGAGCGCGGCGGCGACGACGCTCGTTCCGACCATCAAGAACACTTCGGCGCCCATGATCTGCATGGCTTTGAAGCGGCTGCAACCCAAGCGCTCCATGGTGCGGAGCTCGTCAGCCCGAAGACGCCACGAGAGCAGCATGACGAGCAGGAACATCAGACCGGTGGCAGCGCCCACGGTCGACACGATGATTCGAAGCACGCGCTCGAAGCGAAAGATTTGGTCGTTCAGCCCTTCGACGACCTGGGCGGGGCGAAGGAGTTGGCGGGTCGAGTCGTCGAGGAAGCGGCCCCGGAGCAACACGCCTGACTTCTCGTTCGCCGGGACCGCGATGACGGCGCTGACCGGGTAGCGCTCCGCGTCTCCGTGGAAATGAAAGGAGTCGAGGTTCGCCTCGCTGATCTCATTGTATTGGACGAGCTTGGCGTTCGCCGTGGTCACGTCGTTCTTCGACTTCAGAAGAACGTCGCCTGCGGCAGTAGCGAGATCTTGGTGCCCGTGACCGAGGCCCTCGGCGATCCAGGCCGTCTTCAGGTCGACGAACACAGCTCGATCGTCCGGTCCGTGGGCCTGTGCCAGAACGCCGACCACGCGCATCCGAAGCGGGTACACCCCGGCTAGGTCGAACATCGTCGAAGGGGAGGTCGTCACCGCGTCACCGGGGCCGAGGTCGAGCTCCTGGGCGGCCTCGGCTCCGAGAACGCATTCACCGAGGGTCGCGAGCATGCGTCCGCTCGATAGGGAGAGGTCGCGGAACGAGAAATAGTCGAGCGTGGTCCCCACCAATGGGAAGGTCCGAGACATCAAGCCGGTCCGGAGCGGGATGGCCTGTGCAAGGCCGGTGGCGTCGACCTCGGTGACGTCGGCCGCCGTCAGAGCTTCGACGCCCTTGGGCTGGAAGTAGAGCGACTCGATCACGAGGTCGAGGCTGCTGCCCTTCTTGCCGAGCAGCAGTGGTGTGGCTTCGGCACGCGCCAAGAGCGAGCGCTGAATCACGGAGCTCATCGCCCGCATCACCATCGGCAGGCCGAGGAAGGTGGTGAGCGCCAGCACGAGCAGTGTGGTCTTCGCGGGCTGGTGCGTGAGGTACCGCCACGCGAGGTAGAGACTGTCCTTCACGGCGTGCCTCCCCATTTCGACACGTCGATCACTTGAGTGAAGCGGTCGAGGAGAGCGTGGTCGTGCGTCACCATGAGCAACGTCATCCCGAGGGCGTCACATTGCTCGAACAACAGATCGAGCACCTCGTTCTTCGTGACGGGGTCGAGATTCCCCGTCGGTTCGTCTGCCAGAATCAGCTCTGGGGACGTCACCAACGCGCGTGCGATGGCCACTCGTTGTCGCTCGCCCTGCGAAAGCTCGTCCGGGCGCCGGTCGAGAAGCCGCCTGACGCCGAGGCCCTCAGCTAGCCGCTCGGCGCGGTCGCGAGCCTCCTGGTCGAGTCGGAGCTCGGGGTGCAGACGGTACGGGTAGAGGATGTTTTGTCGCACATCGAGGTAGTCGAGCAGGAGGAACTCCTGAAACACGAAGCCGATCCGCGTGATGCGGAAGGCGCGCCGCTCTGCCGGGCTCAGCGCATCCACACGGGTGCCGCCGGTGTGCACCTCGCCGCGTGCCGGGCGCTCGATTCCCGACACCAGATTCAGAAGCGTCGTCTTGCCCGATCCGCTTGGCCCAATCGCCGCCGCTCGGGCCGCCGTCTCCACTCGAAGGGCGGGCACCTCGAGCGAGAACGCGCCCTCGGCGTAGCGGAAGAGAACGTTCCGTAGCTCGATCATCAGCGGGTGAGGGGCTCCTCAGCCCTTCGAGAGCTCGCCCCGACGAAGCTTGCGATAGAAAACGAGCGACTCGCGAAGAATGAGGAGGGCCTGCTCGCGCTCCTGCATCCCCTCGACGACGACTTCCTTGTGTTCGAGTGCCTTGTAGTCCTCGAAAAAGCGCTGTATTTCTAAGAGCTTGTGCTCTGGGAGGTCTTCGAGCTTCCTGTGCCCGCTGTAAACCGGGTCGTTGACGCTGACCGCGATGATCTTGTCGTCGATGCCCTTGTCGTCGCGCATTCGCATCACGCCGATGGCGCGCGCGTGCATGATGCAGAGCGGCACAACCGCCTCCTGACCAAGGACCAGAGCGTCGAGAGGGTCGCCGTCGTCGCAGAAGCTCCGCGGGACGAAGCCGTAGTTGGCGGGGTAGTGGACCGCGCTAAAGAGGACCCGGTCGAGCCGGAGCAGCCCGCTCTCCTTGTCGAGCTCGTACTTGTTCTTGCTGCCCATCGGGACTTCGATGACGACAGGGAATGTTTCGCTCAGTTGATCTTCGTCGATGTAGACGTCGTGCCAGGGATGCATGTCGACTCCTTAGGCCCAGGAGGGCAGCATTTCCAAAGCGTATATCACCTCATGCGGTCGGCGGGCCAGGCTTGGTTTCGGCAATGTTTCCATGAGGTAAGAAGTGAATGCTCGGTTCAACTTTCGCTGGTTCGAATGGCGTGGCGATCCATGCTGATGCACCATGTCAGCGGATCATGAGCAGACCGTTGGCCTGGCCGGGGATTCGACGCTGCTCGACGGGTACGCCCCCCTAGCCAGGACCTACGATGAGCTGTTCCGAGGAGACGGAAGTCCCCGCGACGAGATGGCCGATCTAGTCTCCGAGCTCGACCAGCTCGGGCGCCTCGAGTTCATGACCCGCCAGAAGCTCGCGGAGGGGGCGCTTTTTCGCAGCGGCGTCACCTTCTCGGTCTATTCGGACTCCCGCGGTCAGGAGAAGATCTTTCCATTCGACCTCATTCCGAGGGTGATTCCCGCCTCGGCCTGGGACCCCATCGAACGCGGTCTCGTTCAGCGTGTGACCGCGCTCAACATGTTCTTGAGTGACCTCTACGACGGCCAACGCATCATCAAGGAAGGTGTCGTCCCCGAGGAGGTCGTCTTCGGGACCAGCGGATACCTCAAGGAACTCCATGGGATGCGCCCCAAAGATGGCGTATTCGTGAACATTGCTGGCATCGATCTGATTCGGGGCGCGGATGGAGAGTTCCTGGTTCTCGAGGACAACCTCCGGACGCCTTCAGGGGTGAGCTACGTGCTCGAAAACCGCGCCGTTATGAAGCGTGTCTTCCCGGGCGTCTTCCGGAGGAGCCGTGTCCGACCGATCGATGGCTATCCTTCCCGCCTCGGTGACGCGCTGATGAGCGTATCGCCCCGTGACCCTGGGGAGAGCCGGATCGTGGTGCTCACACCAGGCCCATTCAACTCCGCCTATTTCGAGCACAGCTTTTTGGCTCGTCAGATGGGCTGCGACCTCGTCGAGGGGAGTGACCTCTTCGTGCACGACAAGCAGGTGTTCGTGAAGACGACGGCCGGCCCCCAGCGCGTCGATGTGATCTACCGGCGCATCGACGACGAGTTCCTCGACCCGCGCGTCTTCAATGCCGATAGCGTTCTCGGCGTTCCCGGCGTCATCGAGGCCTACGCCGCGGGCAACGTCACGCTCGCCAACGCCCCGGGCAATGGCGTCGCAGACAACAAGGCCGTCTATCGGTTCGTCCCGGACATGATTCGCTTCTACCTCAGCGAGGAGCCGATTCTTGGGCAAGTCGAGACATACATCTGCGCGCGGCCCAAGGAATGTGCTCACGTGCTCGCCAACCTGAAATCGATGGTCGTGAAGGCGGTGGACGGCTCGGGGGGCTACGGCATGCTGTTTGGCCCGCGTGCGAGCCGCGCCGAAATAGACGAATTCGCCGACAAGCTTCGTGAAGACCCCGAGGGCTACATCGCCCAGCCTGTGGTCGAGCTCTCGACCTGTCCCACGTGGGTAGAGGGGGAGGCCGCGCCGAGGCGCGTCGACCTTCGGCCCTTCGTGCTGACGGGGAAGAAGAGTTGGGTCCTTCCAGGTGGGCTCACGCGCGTCGCGCTCCGGGCAGGGTCGTACGTCGTCAATTCGAGTCAGGGTGGCGGCTCGAAAGACACCTGGGTTCTCGAAGGGCCGAACACATGATTTCACGCGTTGCAGGCAATTGTTTTTGGCTCAATCGATACATGGAGCGGGCGGGCGGCATGGCGCGCTTGCTTCGGGTGAATCGCGCGTTCGTGCCCGGGGTCGACCTTCCGCATCTGCACCGCTGGCATCCCCTCGTCGTCGTCGCCGGCGAGGAGGAGCGCTACAAGCGACACTTCGGCGAGGACGAGAACGGCGAGACGGTCCAGGAGTATCTCACCTGGGATCGACGCAACTCCACCTCGATCGTGGAGTCGGTCCGCTGGGCGCGGGAGAACACGCGCACCGCTCGCGAGATCGTCAGCTCGGAGATGTGGGAGACGGTCAACTCGCTCTGGCACTGGCTCCAGACCGGTCCGGGTCGCCGACTCTATCGCTCCGACCGCGACCACTTCTACCAGCACATTCGGCAGATGGGCGAGCTGTTCCATGGTCAGGCCGACGAGACCATGCTGAACGGGGAGCCGCTGGCGTTCATGCGACTCGGTCGCTACCTCGAGCGCGCCGGACAAACGGCCCGCTTGATGGACGTCCACTACCATACCTTCCCGGAGGAGGGGGCGATCGACGACCCGATTCGCTTGGCGCAGTGGTCGGCTCTCCTTCGATGCTGCTCGGCAACCGAGCCCTTCTACAAACGTGTGTTCGGCACTCCGACAGCGCGCGAGGTCGTCGGCTTTCTGCTGTTCGAGCCGGACCTGCCCCGCTCGGTGTCGCATTGCCTTCGAGCCGCGCGCCATTCGCTCGTGCAGGTGCGCGGGTATGGGTCGAACCGGATCGGGATGGTATCGACGGCATTGCTCGAGGCTCTGCTGAGCCACGTGGCGCTTCGCGAGGGCCACACGATCATCGGCTCCGACCTTCACGACGAACTGACGTACCTAGTCGATTCGGTCAGTGATCTCTGCGCGTCGGTCGAGCAGGAGTTCTTCCAGTCGACCGAGCTGCAAACGCAGATTCTGGTGGAGGCAAGCAGTGCAGCAGCTCAACAGTGACCTTCTCGCGATCTGTTACGACAGCCCTGCATCGCCGACGATCCAATTCAAGAAGGGCAATCGTCCCGATGGTTGGGGGTTCGCCTGGTATCCGAGAGACGGCGTTGGGGCGTCGGTTCTAAAGGACCCGCACGTCGAATACGACATGGCCGTGGCCACCGCCGTGCAGCGTTGGGACCGATTCAGGTCGAGCCTCTTCGTCTGCCACAGCGGTACGCATCGAGGCCGATCATTCACTGACACGCATCCCTTCGTGCGAAGCCATGCCGGACGCGATTGGATCTTCGCGCACAATGGAGAACTCGGTCGAAACCTCGACGTGACGCTCCCGCTCGATGAGGGACTCGGCTTCGAGCCCGTCGGTCACACGGACACCGAACACGCCTTTTGCTGGCTCATGGGCCAGGTGCGCGCGGCCGGTGCCCGAAGCCTTTCGGACTTGAGCTGGCGAACCATTCGCCGATGGCTCCAGAAGCTCAACGAGCTCGGCACGCTCAACGTCGTATGGAGCGACGGTCTCTACCTCGTCGCCTATCACGACCAGAACGGGTTCAACGCGCTGCACCACCTGCGCCGCTTGCCACCGCCCTGCTCGACGCGTCTCGAAACTGATCTGCTCGAGCTCGACGTGTCGAACTCGATCGACGAGAACCGGACCCTCACGATCTTCTCGACGCGTCCGATGTCCGACGAGGACTGGTCGCAGTTCGAGCCAGGCGAGATGCGGGTAGTGAGCCGCGGGCAGTTGATCAATACGGGTGAGACGATTCCGCCGCCCGCTCCGGCACCCAAGGGTCGTGGCGGCTCCTCCTGGTCGCAGGCGCAGTCGGACGCGCCACAGCTGAGCGTCGTGCAGCCGGTGACACCTTCCGCTGGCATTCCGGGGCCGCTGGCTCCTGCGCTCCGCGCCGGGAAGGGCAAGTCCGGGCTCTACGAGATCACCCACGAGACGGTGTACCGGTACCAGACGCCGGTCGAGAACTCGTCGCATACCGTGCGGCTTCAGCCGGTGCGGGACCTCACGCAGGACGTCCTCGAGTACAAGCTCGAGGTCTCGCCCCCCGGGCAGGCCTTCTCGTACGAAGACGTGTTCGGCAATCACGTCCTGAGCTTCCAGATCAGCCAGCCCTACACGGAGCTCTGGGTTCGGTCGCAGGCGACAGTGAAGACCTATCACGTCGAGACACATTCTGCGTTTCGAAGCACCACCATTCCGCTCGTCTGGATGCCCTGGCAGCGCCAGATGATGAATCCCTTCCTGCTGCCGCCCGAGCTTCCGGAGACCGAGCTTCGAGAGCTTTCCGGATTCGCGATGAGCTTTGCTGCGCGGCGTGAGTACGACCTGCTCGAAACGCTCATCGACCTGAACGAGACGCTCCACAAGGACTTCAAATACATTCCGGGAGTCACGACGTTCGAGACCTCCGCGTTCGACGTCTTCCAAGAGAGACGCGGCGTGTGTCAGGACTTCGCGAATCTCTTCATCTGTCTTGCTCGACTGCTAGGCGTGCCGGCACGCTACCGCGTTGGCTACATCCACACTGGAGCCGCCTACCACAACAAGATTCAGTCCGAGGCTTCTCACGCCTGGGCCGAGGTCTACCTGCCGTCCGTGGGATGGCGAGGCTTCGACCCGACCAATGGTTGCCTCGTCGATCTCGACCACATTCGCGTCGCCAACGGGCGGAATTTCCGGGACGCCACGCCCACGGCAGGCACCTTGTATTCCGGCGGGCAAGGCGAGCAGCTCGAGGTCTCGGTTCGCGTCAAACAGATCGACGAGGCGACAGCGCCTGAAGACGCCGCTCAGCCGCAGGCGCAACCGTAGCCCCTTTACGAAGCACGGCGCGCCAATCTTCGGCGCTGTGCGTGTTGGGCTCGGTGGTGTCGTAGAACTCTCGGAACAGCGCGAGGAAGCGTGCGCTTTGGTCCTTGTGCGGGAAGTGACCCGTGTCCGGAAACACCTCGAGTTGACTCCCTGGCATCGCCCCATGTGCTTTGTGGGCGTGCGAGACGGGTATGATCGCGTCGCGCGCCCCCCATACCAACAGCGTCGGCATTCCCTTGGTGAGGTAGCACCGGTCGAGCATGGTGATCGCTTGGCCGCGCCAGTCCACCGCCGCCCGGAGCGTTCGAGCGAACGCGCGCCGCGCGGCTGCATCGGGCAGCGCGTCGAACACCTGTATCAAGTGGTCGGCATCGAGTCCCATATCGGTGTTGATCGCCTTGAGGGCGCCGAGTGTCAGCCGTCCGAGCAAGCGTGACCCCGGGCTTCCAAGCAGGGGGAGGACCAGGTCGGCGTTCGGTGCGGACGCGAAGCGCAGGAGCGGATGCACCTCGTGTGCAACCCCGCCCGTGCTCACGAGGCACAATCGCTCGCAGCGCTCTGGGAACTGGTAGGCGAATTGCATCGCCACCCCACCGCCGAGGGAATGGCCCACTACGGTGACCCGGTCGATGTCGAGAACGGCGAGCAGGTCGCGCATGGCGTTGGCGTATGCGGCGATCGAGTAGTCGGCTCGCGGCTTGTCGGAATCACCATGGCCGAGGAGGTCGGGAGCGATGACGGTGTGGTCCTTCGCGAGGTCCGGAATCAAGTCGAGCCAGCTGTCGGCGCTGTCACCGATGCCGTGGATCAGAAGCAAGGCGGGCCCACTCCCCGCCAGGATGAATGCCCGCTTGTAGCCGTGGATGGTGCGGTAGTGCCGCCCGTCCAGGGGTCCCGTGTGCGTCGCGCGGAGCTGAGTCGGAAACCGAATGACGTTTCTCACGATGAGTGGAGCGTATCCCCCTCGGGCGCCCCGCGCAGCAAGGCTCTCCCGAATTAGTGCGAAGTTGCGACAGAGACACCGCTCCGAAACAGATTGGAAATCACACTCGACCCCGAAACCTGCTAACGCTAGTTCAGTGAGGATAGCCGTCGACCACCTGACCGAGTATCGGTACGACCGGCCCGTCGGATTCGGGGAACACTCGCTCTACCTGCGTCCTCGAGAGAGCCAGACGATACACGTCGAATCGTTCGAACTCACGAGCACTCCGCACAGCAAAGTCCGCTGGGTACGTGATTGCTTCAACAACGTCGTCGCGGTGCTGAGCTTTGGTGTCGAGCAAGCGAGCATGCTCTCGGTCCAATGCAAGATGGCGTTCGAGGTCGCCGAAGAGAATCCGTTCGATTTCATTCTCGAGGGTCGCGCGAGCCAGTTTCCGTTCAGCTACGACGAACGCGAGAAGAGCGCGCTCCGCCCCTATCTCGAAACCGATGATTCCGAGCGTTGGCCCGTGCTCGATTGGGCGCGCGGGTCGCTCGGCCATTCGACGGAAGGCCGTGAGACAATCGCTTTTCTGACGGACCTCAACCTCGCGATTCATCGGAGCGTCGCATACGAGAGGCGCGATGAAGAAGGGACGCAGACCGCCAACGAGACACTCCAACGACGCCGAGGCTCTTGCCGCGACATGGCCGAGCTATTCGTGGCGACGAGCCGCCAGCTCGGACTCGCCGCGCGATTCGTGAGTGGCTATCTCTACGAGCCTCCGAGCCCCAACGGGGCCGGGACGTTCAACGTGGCCGCGGGGTCGATGCACGCCTGGGCAGAGGTCTATCTGCCCGGTGCGGGTTGGCGTGGCTTTGATCCGACCAACGGACTCATCACGGATCACCACTTCCTTCCAGCGGCCGTTGCGACCCGGCCCGACTGGGTCAGCCCGATGCAAGGGCAGTACTTTCACGTGGGGAGCGTTCAATCGCAGATGCGCGTCGCACTCAGCATCAGCGGAGCGCCTCAGTGAGCGCTCCAGTGAGTGCGCTTGCGAAGAAGGTAGAGTCGGCGATTCAGGGGCAGGGCTTCGTTTTGACGATGGGGGGTGAGCCCACGTTCATCCCCCGCCACCCAGAGGGCGCCGAGTGGAACAACGAAGCGATGGGCCCCGAAAAGCTCGGCTATGCCAGGCGTCTGGCGGCGCGACTGCTCCGCGAGCGCTACCCGGGCGGGCTCGTCATGCAGATCTTTGGCAAGCAGTACCCGGGCGAGCCGCTTCCGCGCTGGGTCGTGCTCACGCTGCATCGCCATGACGGGGTTCCGATGTGGCGCCACCCCGAAATGTTCTTGCTGGACGACGAGCGGGGGTCGAACACGGATGCGGAAGCCCGGAGGCTCATTGCAACGATCGCCTCCAAGCTCGACCTCACGCAGTACGTCCTGCCGTGCGTCGAGGCGGGTGAGTCGGCAGACGCGCCGAAAGGTTGGGTGCTCCCCCTCGATCGCCAGAACGACGATTGGGTGTCCGAGGCCTGGCCCTTCTCTCGGGACGAGCCGGTCGAGCTGATGCCGGGCAAGAGTCCAATCGGTTTGCGGTTGCCTCTCGGCAAGCTTGGTGCCCGGCACTTGCGGCGCGCGCTCACCGTCCAGGTCACGGACGGTGTTCTCCATTTGTTCGTGCCGCCGCTCGACTTCGATGGGTTTGCGACGCTCCTTCGCGTCCTCGAACGCTCCGCGGTGGAGCGAAAGGTGTCTGGCCTGGTCCTTTGTGGTTACCGGCCCGACTCCAGCCCGGCCGTCACTTCGCTCGGGTTCGCCGCCGACCCCGGCGTCTTGGAAGTGAACCTTCCCGCGAGCCGGACCTGGGAGGAGTATGACGAAACGCTCCGCGACATCACCGAGGCAGCACGGGCCGAGGGGCTCGTCACGACGCGGCTCCATCTAAACGGTCACGTGCAGGGCACGGGTGGAGGGGCGCACGTACTGTTCGGTGGCCCAAGTGTCGATGAGAACCCGTTCTTCGAACGGCCGCAGCTAGTTGGGAGCATGCTGCGCTATTGGCAGCGCCACCCAGCACTTTCCTATTTTTTCTCAGGGCAGTACGTCGGGCCGGGGTCGCAGGCGCCGCGCGTCGACGAGACACTCTCGCCCAAGCTCTATGAGCTCGAGACGGCGTGCATCGGTGCAGACGCCGCCAATGGAGCCGCGGACCGAGGCATCCTCGACCGGCTCTTTCGCAACCTGCTGACCGACAGCGCCGGGAACATGCATCTCGCCGAGATCAGCATCGACAAGCTCTGGAACTTCGAGTCTCCGGCCGGGCTTCAGGGCTTGATCGAGCTCCGGGCGTTCGAGACGATGCCGGACGTCGCCGATCAGTCTCTAAGTGCACTGTTCGTTCGCGCGCTCGTGGCGATGCTCGCGGCGCAGCCGTGTACTGGGTCGCTCGTGCGTCACGGGGCGCGGCTTCACGACCGGTACATGCTTCCTGCGGCGCTCTGGGAAGACCTCGGCGAGGTCTGCGAGGATCTCAGAGCTGCGGGACTTCCCTTCGAGCGAGCGTGGCTTCAGACGATCTTCGAGACGCGCTTCCCGGTTCTTGGACGATTGAGTCTGCCCCGCGGCCAGGTGATCGTCCGGCAGGCTCTCGAACCTTGGCCGCTGATGGCGGAGATGAACTCCGGGGGAGCGACTTCACGTATGGTGGACAACTCGACCGACAGGCTCGAGTTCTCGCTCTCAGACCCCAGTGTGCTCGACGAAGGCCAAGTGGTCGTCAATGGAGTCGCGCTTCGGTTCTGTGACTTCGGGGGGACGCTTGCCACGGGAGTTCGGTACAAGGCGGCTGCGGGCTGGCCGGCGCTGCATCCGCACGTTTCGGTTCAATCTCCGCTTCGAATCGAGGCGCTCGATCGTGCGGGGCGGGTCGTGGCGCGAGCGCAGTACTTCTACTGGAATCCGGAAGGGCCCCGCTACGATGGCCCTCCGCGCAACGTCGAGGAGGCGCTCGCCCGCCGTGCCGCTCGCTGGAGGCCTGGCGATGCTAGCCAGGCGGCTTCCGATGAGCAGTGCACGCCGATGGAGGCCGCACATTGCGAAGAGAGCTACTACACGCTCGATCTCCGGCGGCAGCCGCCGCGCTAGATTTCGGCTAGGCGTCCACCAAGCGTACGGCTCCTTCGGGAAGCGGAAGCGGAAGGGTGGGGAGCTCTTCGAACGCGGCCTTCAAGCTGTCCTGCCACGAGCGCCTCAACGAACGAAGGTACTCGTCATCCTCACCGAAGGTCACGAGACTGCCGGGTCGCTGGCCATCCGCCGGGTAGAGAAGAAGATCGATGGGCGCCCCGACGCTGGCGTTACTCCGCATGGTCGAGTCCATGGAGACGAGCGCGCAGCGTGCCGCGACCTCCAGGTTGAGGGTCGGCGCGATGATGCGATCGAGGATGGGTTTCCCGTACTTCTCCTCGCCGATCTGCAAGAACGGCGAGTGCCGGGAAACCGGGATGTGATTGCCCTCGGGATAGATGAGGACGATCGAATGGGCGTGGCCTCGAATCTGGCCTCCGAGAACGAAGCTCGCCCCCGTGTTGAGCTCGCGCCCCTTCGCGCTCTTCGCGTGTTTCCGCTGCTCGTCGAGGCTTATCTGGCCGATGTACTCTGCAGCTTCCGTAAGCCTCCGAACCGTTTTCAGGCTCTTCGGAGTCTCCTCCTCGAGGTCGCGCTGTAGTCGAGTGACGACCGCGCGACTGGTCGCGAGGCTCCCGGCGCTCAGGAGGACGAAGAAGCGCTCTCCGTCGCCGCAAAAAGTGTGCATCTTCGCGTACGTGCTGATGTGATCGACGCCCGCGTTGGTGCGCGAATCCGACACGAACACCAGGCCTTGGTCCACCCTCACGGCAACGCAGTAGGTCATCCGGGAGAAACTACGGGACCTGGAGAGAGCGGTCAACGCAAACCACCGGTTGCGGTCCGCGCCCGTTTGCCCGAGAGTACGCGCCGGAGATTGTCGAAATGATTCTGGATCGCTTTAAGATTGACGGCCGCGTGGCGGTCGTTACAGGCGCTGGCCGAGGCATCGGCCGGGGCATTTCCATCGCGCTTGCGGAGGCTGGAGCCAACGTGGTTCTCGCTGCGCGCCGAGAGAACACGCTCGAAGAGGTCGCGAGCATCGTCGAGAAGAATGGTGGGCGAGCGCTCGTCGTCCCGACCGATGTGCTGCAAACCGACCAACTCGATCGCCTGATTGGGCGAACGCTCGAAGAATTCGGCGGCGTCGATTTTCTCATCAACAATGCAGGAGGATCGCTCCCCGGCCCGGCGCTTTCGTGCACCGACGCGGAGTTCGACAAGGCGTTTCACTTCAACGTCACGACGGCCTTGCACCTCTCACGAGCCTTCGCGCCCTCGATGGCGGAGCGCGGCCACGGTGCCATCGTGAACATCAGCTCGGGCCTATCGCATCTCGTGGAGAATGGCTTCGTGGCGTACGGAACAGCGAAGGCTGCCCTGTCGCACATGACTCGACTCCTGGCGCACGAGTGGGCGCCGCACGTGCGGGTCAACGCCATCGCAGTCGGCGCGACCGAAACCGATGCGCTGGCCATGGTCACTGCGGACCAGTCTCTTGCCCAGCAGATGATTGATCTTACTCCGCTCAACCGGCTTGGCACGGTCGAGGACATCGGAGCGGCCGCTCTCTATCTCGTTTCCGAAGCCGGCAGCTGGATGACCGGCAAAGTGCTCGAGGTCGACGGCGGCACCGTAGCTTCGAACTGGCCGTTCAAGATGCCGAGCGGACTGAGCGGACCCGCCGGCGAGTGAGGCGATGAAGTCTGCGGCGATTCGAGCCCACACCGACGACCCCTCCGAGGTCGAGATCCGGAACGCTCCGGTACCCAAACCTGGACCTGGCGAGGTTCGGGTCCGGATGCGGATGGCTCCGATCAATCCCTCGGACTTCAACTATATCGAGGGCACGTACGAGCGGGCCTTCGCACGAATGATTTGGAACCGAGGGGTAGAGCGCCCCACGGGGCCAAACGGGGAGCCGTCGCCCGCGCCACCGTACTCGCTCGGTGTTGAGGGGGTGGGAGTCGTGGAGGAGTCGGGCGGCGGACTGCTCGGACGACGCCTCGTTGGCAAGCGTGTTGCGGTCGTGAGCGGACCGCCGAACGGGACCTGGCAGGAGCAGACGCTCATCGATGCAAAGCGCGCGTTCCCCGTGCCGCGCTCGCTCAGTGACGAAGAAGCGTGCTCGTTCTTCGTCAATCCACTCACCGCTTTGGTGATGGTTCGCCACCTGCTGCAGGTGCCACGAGGGGCTGTGCTCCTGCAGACGGCAGCGGGCTCATCCCTGTGCCAGATGGTTCGAAACCTCGGACGGGCAGATGGCTTTCGGGTCATCGATGTGGTGCGCAGCCGTGCAGGCGCCGAGAGTCTGCGAGCGCGCGGCAGCAAGTACGTCATCGCCCTCGAAGACGAGGACATGCTGGAAGCCGTGCACCGATTCGCGCCAAGTGGTGTCCAGTTCGTGCTCGACTGCGTTGGGGGGGCGACCGGGTCCGAAGCGCTTCGAACGCTCTCTCGGGGCGGACGCATGCTCTGCTACGGAACTCTCAGCCCGGAGCCCATCTCGCTCCCGCCGCGCGACATCATGATGCCGATGACGAGCATCGAGGGGTTCTACCTGGCCGAGTATCTCGCGAATCGTTCGCTTTTTCAGCGCATCGGACTGATCCGCAACACCGCCAAGCTCATCGCGGGCGGGGACCTCGCAACCAGCGTCGAGCATGTTTATGGGCTCGATGAGCTTCACACGGCTCTCGCGCATGCACGTCGACCAGGCCGGAGCGGAAAGATCCTGCTAAAACTCAGCCAATGAAGCCATTGATGATCGTGTGTACGGATTTTTCTCCGTGTTCCGAGGTCGCGCTCGAGCGTGCCGCCGTCATCGCGAATCGCGACGCAACGCGAGTGTTCATCGTGCACACCTACGACCCGAAACGCGTGACAGGGCCGGCAGCCATTGCACCGACCGAGCGCGACCGGCATGGCTGGGATGAGGACTCGATGCGGCAGCTCAAGGAGGCGAGACATCGACACTTCGGCCATCTCTCGGACACCGACGTCCAGTACGACGCGGTGCCTTGCGCGTCCCCCTCGGTCGAGATTTGCCGACTAGCGAGCGAGACCAAGGCGAGCCTGATCGTGCTCGGCTCGCATGGCCGCACGGGCATGCTCCGGCGCCTCCTCGGTAGTGTCGCCGAGGCGACCGTCCGTCACGCGCCCTGCAGTGTGTTCGTAGTCCGCGACCCAGCCAGCCAGGCCGGTTGAGGTTCGACTAGGACAGCTTGGCCTTGATGTTCAGCAGGCGCTGCTTGACCTCGGCCCCGAGCGCCTTGAGCTCTTCGCCGACTTCTTCTGCCTTGCTGTCGAAGCGCTGCTCGAACTCTGCCAAGCGCGGCTGAACCTCGTCCCAGGCGTCCTTCGCGTCCATGCCGGCGAGGTGTAGCTTGAGCTTGATTTCGTCGGCGGTCCGCTTCAGTTCGTCCCGCGTATCCTGGAGATCTTGCTTGAGTGTCTTCTCTGCTTCGTCTGCGCTCATGGCACCCTCCTTTTGAGGTCTAGGATCCATACGCCGGTGCAGCGCGCGTGCCAAACGGAACTTGCGCGCGTTTCCATTGGCGCCCGAGATCGTCGACGCAGTTTCTTCGCGGGGCCGCGAGTTCAGCGCAAGAATCTCGCGATTTTGCGCTGAGAGGTCCGCCTTTGTTGCTGGCTGTTCGCTGCTGCCGCCGCCAGCAGAGTTGGCCCGCTCGATGCATGTGGGTACTGCGCATGCTTGCAGAGAGTTCCGAGTTCGTGCGCGACTTCAGCACCCTTCGGCGGGGCGATACGCCGTTTGCCGGCGGCAAGGGAGCCAACCTTGGCGAGATGAGCGCGGCCGGTCTCCCGGTGCCACCCGGTTTCGTCGTAACCGGGCAAGCCTATCTGCACGCCCTCGACGTCGCGGGCTGCCGGCAGCGCTTGCTCGACATCGTCGCGAGTACGAACCTGGAGGATTCGAGCGTCCTCAAGGTCGCATCCGAGGAGCTTCGGACACTGGTCAACAAGGCAGGGATCCCGGAGGACGTTCGTTCGGCGGTGATGGGCGCCTTTCAAGACCTCGGGGACGGCGCCCGTGTTGCCGTGCGTTCTTCGGCGACGGCAGAGGACACCGCGGAAGCGTCGTTTGCCGGCATGAACGAGACATTCACCAACGTCGTCGAAGAGACTCTCTTGCAGCGCGTCCTCGAATGTTGGGCTTCGCTCTGGAGTCCGCGCGTGGTTGCCTACCGGCATAGTCTCGGCCTCAAGGACGAGCCGACCATTGCGGTGGTCGTACAGCGCATGGTCGATTCGGAAGCCTCGGGCGTCCTTTTCTCGGTCGATCCGATTTCACAGGACCGCCGCAAGATGCTGATCGAAGGGGCCTATGGGCTCGGCGAGGTCGTCGTCGGAGGGCAAGTGGAGCCGGACACCTATTTCGTGTCGCGCTCGCCGGACCCCTCCAAGGCGGACTTGCAGCTGCTGAGCGCTCGCATCGGTTCGAAGCGGCATCGGATCGTTCGGCGGGACGACGGCACCGAAGCCAAGATCGACAATTCGAGAGAGATGCGCGAATCACGCGTTCTCGACGACGAGCAAGTCCTCGAGTTGGCGTCTCTTGGCCTGCGTATCGAGCAGCACTACCAGAGCCCCCAAGACGTTGAGTGGGCGCTTGCGGGAGGCAAGATGTACATCGTCCAGTCGCGGCCGATTACGACTCTCGACGAAGCCTCGGGCGCCACCCTCTTGACCGGCCTCGGCGCATCGCCCGGGGTAGTCGCTGGCAAGGTCCGATTGATGCGTGAGCTTCAGGCCGACGCCACGATCGGCAAGGACGAGATCCTGGTGGCCGAAATGACCAGCCCCGATTGGGTGCCCGTCATGCGGCATGCCGGGGCGCTCGTCACGGATGACGGCGGCATGACCTGTCACGCGGCGATCGTGAGCCGCGAGCTTCGAATCCCTTGCGTCGTCGGCACGCGCAATGCGACACGGCTTCTGAAGAGCTCGCAGCTAGTGACGGTCGACGGCACGAGCGGAGAGATCGTTTCGGGGGATACGACTCGCGGAGCAGCCGAGGGCACCGCGGCATCGGCGCAGCCTGTAGCGGCGCTCGTTGCGCCCGAGACGCTCGAGCCCTTAGCGACACGCCTCTACGTCAACCTCGCCATCGCAGACTCGGCGGAGGAGGCGGCCGCCTTGCCAGTAGACGGTGTAGGGCTCTTACGGGCCGAGTTCATGATCACCGATGCGCTCGACGGTCAGCATCCGAAAGCCTTGCTTGCGGAAGGCGGCGCGGACGAGTTCGTCAGCAAGATGACCGACTCCGTCTTGCGCATTGCAAAGCCCTTCTTTCCGCGGCCGGTCATCTACCGGACCTACGATTTCCGCACGAACGAGTTTAGCGGTCTTCGTGGCGCCGAGGACTACGAGCCTCACGAGGAAAACCCGATGATCGGGTATCGGGGTTGCTTCCGGTACATCAAAGATCCGGAACTTTTCGACCTCGAGCTCGAGATTCTGGCCCGGGTTCGCGAAGCGTCTCCCAACGTGAACATCATGATCCCCTTCGTGCGCACCAAGTGGGAGCTCGAGTCGTGTCTCGAGCGGATCGACAGGCATCGGCTCGGCAGTGATCAGCGTTTGCTCCGCTGGGTGATGGCGGAGGTTCCATCGATCGTCTACCGCATCCCCGACTACGCGAAACTCGGGATTCACGGAGTCTCGATCGGCTCGAACGACCTCACCCAGCTCATGCTCGGAGTCGATCGCGACTCTGCGATCTGTGCGGAGCTCTTTGATGAAGCCGACGATGCCGTGCTTTGGGCGATCGAGCGAATCGTCCGGACCGCCGATGAGTGTGGCCTGACTTCCTCGCTCTGTGGGCAGGCCCCGTCGAATCGGCCGGAGTTTGCGGAGAAGCTGGTGAGATTTGGCATTACGTCGATCTCCGTGAACCCGGATGCGGTGCCGCGCACCCGCCAGGTCATCGCGTCGGCGGAGCGTCGGATGTTGATCGACGCCGTGCGCCATGGAGGGCAGCACTGAGATGCGTATCGAGAAGCAAGCGCAGCCGGGGCACGCATCTCCGAATCTAGATGACTACGACGCCGTGCGAGCGTCGTTCTCATGGGAAGAGGCGAGAGCGGAGCTCGACGGGCTTCCCGGAGGACGCGGACTCAATCTCGCGTATGAGTCGATCGGCCGCCACGTCGCACATGGGCACGGCGCTCAGACCGCGATGGTCTGGCTCGGAAAGCAGGGAGAGCGTACAGAGATCAGCTACGCGGAGCTCGATTCGCTCAGCAATCAGTTCGCGAACGTCCTCGAGGGCCTCGGCGTCGAGGCGGGCGACCGGGTGTACTCCTTGGCAGGGCGCGTCCCCGAGCTCTACGTGTGCGCGCTTGGGACGTTGAAGCATCGAGCGGTGTTTTGCCCCTTGTTCTCGGCATTTGGGCCAGAGCCCATCCTCGAACGCCTCAACCTCGGGGAGGCGAAGGTGCTCTTCACCACGGAGCGCCTGTACAAGCGCCGCATCGCCCCGGTCCTGCAACGGATTCCGACCCTCGAACACGTGATCATCGTGGCGGAACCGAAGCGCTCGAAGCGCCCGGAAGGCACGACGGACTGGGCGAACGCCATGGCGTCGGCGTCGTCGGACTACGAGATCGGCGACACCGACCCGGAGACGCCGTCTCTTTTGCATTTCACGAGCGGGACCACCGGCACACCAAAGGGCGCCTATCATGTGCACGCCGCCGGGCTGACACACTATGTCACGGGCAAACTCGCGCTCGACCTTCACCCGGGCGACCGCTACTGGTGCACCGCGGACCCGGGTTGGGTCACCGGGACCTCGTATGGAATCATTGCGCCGCTGACCAATCGGGCGACGATGATCGTCGACGAGGCAGAGTTCGACCCCAAGCGCTGGTATCAGATTCTCGAGCAGGAGAGGGTGCAGGTTTGGTACACGGCTCCGACGGCGATTCGCATGCTGATGAAGGCGGGGACCGAGCTGCCCCGAAGCAAAGACCTCGCTGCTTTGCGCTTCATGGCGAGCGTCGGCGAACCCCTGAATCCGCAAGCGGTGGTCTGGGGCTACGAGGTGTTCGGCATGCCCTTCCATGACAACTGGTGGCAGACGGAAACGGGGGGGATCATGATCGCCAATTACGCGTCGATGGACGTCAAGCCAGGCTCCATGGGTAGGCCGATGCCCGGAGTCACGGCCGGCATCGTCCGAGAGGGAGACGACGGACATCTTCACGAGATCGATGACCCCGACATCGACGGGGAACTCGCTTTGCGTCCCGATTGGCCGTCGGTGTTTCGCGGATACTGGAACGACCAAGAGCGCTACGACGCATGCTTCCGGGATGGCTGGTACCTCTCAGGGGACCTCGCCCGGCGCGACACGGACGGGTACTACTGGTTCGTCGGCCGGGCCGACGATGTGATCAAGTCTGCGGGGCACCTCATCGGGCCATTCGAAGTGGAGAGCGTCGTGATGAGGCATCCTGCCGTCGCCGAGGTCGGCGTCATCGGGAAGCCCGATGCGGTGGCTGGAACGATCATCAAGGCGTTCGTCAGCCTACAAGCGGGTCATGAATGGAGCGAGGCGCTCCGAAAAGAGCTGCTCGGCTTCGCCCGAAAGAACCTCGGCACCGCCGCGCCTCGCGAGATCGATTATTGCGAGTCTCTTCCGAAGACACGGAGCGGAAAGATCATGCGTCGCCTACTCAAGGCCCGGGAGCTCGGTCTCCCTGAGGGCGACACCTCGACCTTGGAAGGAGGAAGCCCTTGACGCTCGACATCGCAGGCGACCACGCACTGACACTCTTGCGTGACATGATTCGGATTCGGCGCCTCGAGGAGAAGAGCGCTGAGCTCTACTCGAAGCAGAAGATCCGCGGCTTCTTGCACCTCTACATCGGCGAGGAGGCCGTAGGTGTCGGGGCGATGCACGCTCTTCGGGAAGACGATAACGTCGTTGCCACCTACCGCGAGCATGGTCAGGCGCTGCTGCGTGGCATCCCTGCGGGCGAGATCATGGCCGAGATGTACGGCAAAGCCAACGGTTGCTCCGGCGGACGCGGGGGCTCCATGCACCTGTTCTCGGCAAAGCGAAACTTCTACGGGGGACACGCCATCGTGGGTGGCGGCTTGCCGATCGCGGTCGGATTGGCGCTGGCGGACAAGCTGAGGGGTGAGTCACGCATCACGGCGTGCTTCTTCGGAGACGGCGCTACCGACGAAGGCGAGTTCCATGAGTCCTTGAACCTGGCGGCCTTGTGGAAGTTGCCGGTGCTGTTCCTCTGTGAGAACAACGAGTACGCGATGGGTACCGAGCTGTCGCGCCACGTGGCTGACCGCAACATCGCCAACAATCCACCGGCCTACGGTGTCCCGGCCGATTCCGTGAACGGGATGGATGTCGTCGCGGTCGAGCGCGCCGTGCACAACGAGGCAGAGCTCGTTCGCGAGACGAGTATGCCGCGATTCCTCGAGCTGAAGACCTATCGTTTTCGTGCGCATTCGATGTACGACGCCGAGCTCTACCGCTCGAAGGAAGAGGTCGCGGAGCATCGGAAGGACGACCCCATCGAAGGCTTCCAAGCGAAGTTGTTCGACGAGGGGCTAATCACTCAGGCGGATGTCGATGCGATCGAGGCCGATGCTGCGAATGAGATCGCTGATGCGGTCGACTTTGCCGAGCGAGGCGAGTGGGAGCCTGTCGAGGAGATCACCCGACACACCTACGCGAGGGATTTGTCGTGACGACGTACCGGGACGCAGTTCGAACCGCCCTTCAGACCTTGCTTCGTGAGGACGAGCGCGTGTTCTTCATGGGCGAAGATGTCGGTCGCTACGGCGGACCCTACGCCGTGAGCAAGGGATTGCTCGCGGAGTTCGGCGAAGAGCGAGTGCGCGACACGCCGTTGTGCGAATCGACGTTCGTGGGGGCGGGAATCGGAGCGGCCCTCGGGGGGATGCGACCCATCGTCGAAGTCATGACAGTCAACTTCAGCTTGCTGGCCCTCGACCAGGTCGTGAACAATGCGGCAGCGATGCGGCACATGTCCGGGGGGCAGTTCCAGGTGCCTATCGCGGTGCGGATGGCGACGGGCGGTGGCAAGCAAATCGCCGCGCAGCACTCACACAGTCTCGAGAACTGGTATGCGCACGTTCCGGGTATCAAGGTGCTCGCTCCCGCGACCGTGCAAGACGCGCACGACATGCTCCTAGCCGCGGTGGAGGACCCGGACCCGGTGTTCGTGTTCGAGCATCAGATGCTCTACGGGATTGACGGCGAGCTCGATACGAGCGGGACACCACCATCACCTTGGAAGGCGGTCGTTCGACGCGCAGGTACTGACCTGAGCATCATTGCGTACGGTGGCTCGCTGCACAAAGCCCTCGGTGCAGCGGACGAGCTCGACAAAGTCGGAATCAGCGCAGAGGTCGTGGACCTTCGCAGCCTTCGTCCGCTCGACCGTGAGACGATTCTCGACAGCGTGCGCCGGACCCATCGTGCCGTCGTGGTCGACGAGGCGTGGAAGACGGGAAGCCTTGCCTCGGAGATCAGCGCCATCCTGGCGGAGCACGCGTTCTATGATCTCGATGCGCCCATCGAGCGTGTCTGTACGCTCGAAGTGCCCATCCCTTACGCTAAGCACCTCGAAGAGGCTGCGATCCCTCAAGTGGGCCGCATCGTCGAGGCCGCGAGGAGGAGCATGGGCGATGGCTGAGTTCCTGATGCCTTCTCTCGGAGCGGACATGAGCGCGGGCACCTTGGCGAAGTGGCGTGTCGCCGTGGGCGACACCGTCGCGCAGGGCGATATCATCGCCGAGGTGGAAACCGACAAGGGCATCATCGAGGTGGAGGTGTTCGAGAGCGGGGTGGTGACGGAGCTGCTCGTGGCAGAGGGGGAGCGAGTGCCGGTGGGCACCGCGCTGGCGGGGATCGGGCAGGCAGCGGATGCTCACCAGAAGGCCGGCCCTGCGCCTGAGCCCGGGGCCATCCTCACCGCCGGAGCATCCGACTTGAAGCTCGACGGTCCAGCGGCTTCTCCCGCCATCCGTCGCAAGGCCCACGAGCTCGATGTGTCTCTCGACCGAATCCGCGGCACTGGCGAGCACGGACGCATCACACTCGACGACGTGAAGTCCGCGTTGCGAGCGCCTGCCGCGGACAGTGAGCGTGTCCGGATCTCGCCGTATGCGCGCCGCATCGCCGAGCGGCGCCAAATCGATGTCTCTGCGCTTCACGGAACAGGTCCGAGCGGCGCGATCCAGGCCCGTGACGTGCTGAGTGCCGAAGTCCCAACGGACACGAAGCCGGCGTCTGCGGCCGAGCGCATGCAGAAGGCCATCGCTGCTGCCATGACGCGCGCGAACGACGAAATCCCGCACTATTACGTCGAACACACCATCGACATGAGCAATGCGCTGGCCTGGCTTCGTGAGACCAACGCCTCACGCGGCGTCAGCGGGCGACTCGTATCTGGAGTGCTCGTGTTGCGCGCTGTTTCCCTTGCGCTGCGCAAGCACGAGGAGCTCAACGCGACGTGGAACGGCGAGGCTGCCGTCCGCTGCCAGGACGTTCATGTGGGGCTTGCCGTGTCGCTTCGGGGCGGCGGACTGGTGGCGCCGGCGTTGCGAAATACGAACGAGGGCGATCTCTCGGACTTGATGGCGCGGATGACGGACCTGGTGTCTCGAGCTCGGGCTGGCACGCTTCGAAGCTCCGAGATGACCTCCGCGACGATCACGCTGACTTCCCTCGGAGAGCGGGGCGTCGAAGGAGTGACCCCCATCATCTTTCCGCCGCAGGTCGCCGTCGTTGGCTGCGGCGCGACGCTCGAGCGACCTTGGGTGGTCGGCGACCAGGTCGTTGCGCGACCGCTGATGCGCGCCACACTCGGAGCGGACCATCGCGCCAGCAACGGCCACCAAGGAGCGCGCTTCCTCAGGACGCTCGATCGACTGCTGCAGGAGCCCGGAGCATTATGAACCCTGAAGAGATACGCGCGACCTTGCTCAAGTGCCTGACCGACGTCGCACCGGAGATCGCCGACGAGGAGATCGAAGACGACATGGACCTCCGCGACGAGCTCGACCTCGATTCGATGGATATTCTTCGATGGGTGCAGGGGATGCACGAGGCCCTCGGGGTCGAAATCCCCGAGGAAGACTACGGCCAAATCGGAAGTCTCGCGAAAGCGGTGGAGTACGTTGTCGCTCGGGTCTGAGGACGCGCCCTGGTCCTTCGACGAGGACCAGGTGCTACGGATTTTCGCGGTTCGGACCGCGGACGGTCTGAGCAACGCTGACGCTGCCAAACGTCGGGTGCGATTCGGGCCGAATGTGCTCACCGAGTTTCGAGCGGTGTCCTGGTGGACAATCCTCTGGCGGCAGCTTCGGAGCTTTGTCGTCTATCTTCTGATGGCCGGCGCTGCGCTCTCGTTCGCCTTGGGCGATCACCTCGAGGGTTTCGCCATCGTTGCGGTCATCGCCATCAATACGGCGATTGGTTTCGTGACTGAGCTCCGCGCCGTACGGTCCACGGAGGCTCTCCGACAGCTCGGCAGCACCGAGACGACCGTTCGGCGCGAAGGAGTCGCCCAGCGGGTGTCCGCCCAGGAACTGGTGCCTGGCGACATCGTGCTGCTCGAGGGTGGTGACGTGGTCACGGCCGATGTTCGGCTGCTGACGGCGTCCCGCGTCCAGGCCAACGAGTCGTTGCTCACCGGGGAGTCGGTGCCTGTCGAAAAGGCCATCGACGTGTTGCCGGAAGAGACTGTCATTGCCGAGCGCGACAACATGCTCTTCAAGGGGACCGCCATTACGAAAGGTAATGCAGAGGGTGTCGTCGTGAAGACGGGCATGCAGACCGAGCTCGGGAAGATCACCGCGCTCGTTCAGAGTGCTTCCGACAAGAAGACCCCACTCGAGGAACGCATCGACTCGCTCGGTAAGTTGATGGGCTGGATCTGCATCGCTCTGGTGACCGTCATCGGGATCCTCGGCGCGTTGAGCGGCAAGGACTCGACCGAGGTCATCAAGACCGCCATCGCGCTGGCCGTCGCGACCGTCCCGGAAGGGCTGCCCATCGTGGCGACGCTGGCTTTGGCGCGCGGCGTGATGCGAATGGCTCGACGCAATGCACTGGTCGAGCAGCTCTCCGCGGTGGAGACTCTCGGCTGCACGAGCATCATTCTCACCGACAAGACCGGCACGCTCACCGAAAACCAGATGACGGTGACCGACGTCGTCGTTCCGGGAAGGGATGCCCAGGACCCGACGCAGGTGTCGCTGCCGCTGCAGGGCGAGCCCGCGGAGACCGATGACGACGTCGTGCGGCTCGTGATCGCCTCGGCGCTTTGCAGCGACGCGTCCATCGGTATCGACGCATCGGGCAAAGAGGTGCGGGTTGGTGACCCGATGGAGGTGGCGCTCCTCCTTGCCGCACGCGCCACGGAGCTCGATCTCGACGAGGTGCTTCAGAGCGAGCCGCGGCTGAGCGAAGAGGCGTTCGACCCAGATATCAAGATGATGGCGACCTGCCATCAGCGGCGCGAAGGCACCCGCGTCATCGTAAAGGGCGCGCCGGCCCCGGTGTTCGACGCGTGCGTGTCCGTGCGAACGACGGAGGGAATTCGTCCGTTCGACGCTGCGACGCGAGCCAGGTGGTCCCGGGAAAACCGGCGGGTCGCCGCGAACGGGCTCCGCATGCTGGCGGTCGCCGAGCGTCTGGACGATACGAGGCGCGACGATGCATATGCCGGGCTCACGCTCCTCGGGCTCATCGCGCTTTCGGACCCGCCGCGCGCGGACGTCTCCTTAGCGATCGAGCAGTGCCACCGCGCAGGCGTCGACGTTGTCATGGTGACCGGAGACCAGGCTGCGACCGCAGAGCACATTGCGGCATCGGTCGGGCTCATTTCAGAAGACGAGATCGGCCAAGCGATCACGGGCGCCGAACTCCAAGCCTGGTTGGACGCTGGGGAGGCGGGGGAGGCGAAGCTCACGAGCACGCATGTGTACGCCCGAACTGACCCGGAGCAGAAGCTCAAGCTGCTGGCGTTCTTCCAGGCGCGGAACGAGACGGTCGCGATGATCGGCGACGGGGTCAACGACGCGCCCGCGTTGCGTCAATCCGATATCGGCGTTGCGATGGGCAAGCGTGGAACGCAGGTCGCGCGGGAAGCCTCGGACATGGTTCTCCAAGACGATCGCTTCGCCACCATCGTGGTCGCGATTCGCCAAGGACGAATCATCTTCCGGAATATCCGCGCGTTCGTGTTCTATCTGCTGTCTTGCAACCTAAGCGAGATCATCACCGTCGGCTTGGCGTCCGCCGTCAACGCCCCGCTGCCGATTCTGCCCATGCAGATCCTCTTTTTGAATCTCGTCACGGACGTCTTCCCCGCGCTCGCGCTCGGCGTCGGCGGTAGCGGCCCGTTCATCATGGAGAGGCCGCCGCGCGCCAAGACCGAAGCGCTTCTCACGGGGCGCCACTGGGTCCGCTTGCTGGGCTACGGCGCGGTGATGAGCGCAGCGGTGCTCGCTGGGTTCGGGATCTCGATGCGCGTCTTCGAGTTCGACGTGCAGAAGGCGGTGACGGTGTCGTTCCTGATCCTCGCGGGGGCCCAGCTCGGTCACGTCTTCAACATGGTCTCGCCGCGGTCCGGGTTCATCTTCAACGAGGTCACCCGGAACCCTTGGATCTGGGGTGCGGTCCTGCTTTGTGTGGGTTTGCTCGCGGCCGCCGTGTACGCACCCCTGCTTTCGCGGGTGCTCGGCACCGTGGAGCCTGGCCCGAGGGGTTGGTTGCTGGTGTTCACGCTCAGCTTGGCCCCGGTGCTCGTGGGCCAAGGAGCCCGGGCTCTCACCCAAATTCGCCGAAAAATGGGTCGCCAGGACGGGGCTGGGCGTGTCCGGACCGCGTGACTGTGGTACAGCTCCGAGCATGGACAAGACCGCTTCCATCGCCGAATTCATGACTCCGATGCCCCACACGGTGGGGAGTGAGCAGACGATCACCTTCGCGCAGAAGCTGATGGCGAAGTACGACATCCGCCACCTGCCGGTCCTGCACGGCGGCGAGCTCTACGGCGTCGTGAGCGACCGCGACCTCGGAATGATCGCCGGCCTCAACGAGGTGAATCCCGACGCGACGACCGTCGAAGAAGCGATGACCCAGGAAGCGTACACGGTCTCGAAGGACACCGCGCTCTTCGCTGTGCTTCAGGAGATGCTCGACCACAAGTATGGCTCGGCCATCGTCGTCGAAGGCACGAAAATCACCGGCATTCTGACGACGCACGACGCGCTTCAGCTGCTCGTCGACAACTTCTGAGGTGTCCTCTTGCGCTGGCCTCAGTCGGCCGGGGCGGCGTCGAGGTCGGTGATGACATCCGTCAGGAGCGGGGGGTCGTCGGTCATGATGCCGTCGACTCCGTAGTCCTCGATCAGCATGCGCATGTCGGCTTCGTCGTTGATCGTCCAGAAGTGCACCGTCATTCCCAAACCGTGCGCGAACGGAATGAGGTTCGGGTGAAGCAGGTCGATGCCGCCGAAGCTGAGCGGGATCTGTAGGAACTCGGCGGGCGGTTCGTAGCTCGGGTCGGGTGGCATGATCTGCGATTGAAGCCAGAACTCACGGGTCTCATCCACGCCGATGCTCGTGGCGAGCGCCGGGGCGGCTTCGCGGAGCTCGACGAGCACTGCATCGGAAAAGGCTGAGCCCACGGTCTTGTCGACGGCTTCGTACTCCTCGAGCACCTCGACGAAGTGATCGACGATGGACGGCTCCTCTTGCTTGACCTCGATCACGAACGCCGTGTCGGGGTAGCCGGCGAGCGCCTCTTGGAGGGTGGGGACCACGAGGCCCGTGCCACGATACGGGTAGGTCGCTCCGCCGTCCGTGCTGAAGTTGTATCCGGCGTCGCACATTCGTATCGCTGCGAAAGTCGTGTCCTTGATGGGACCCGTGCAGTCGGTAGTTCGGTCGAGTGTGTCGTCATGCATGATGACGAGCTCTCCGTCACTGGTCTCGTGCACGTCGAGCTCGAGGATGTCGGTGCCGTCTTCGAGCGCCTTGTCGTATGCCAGAAGCGTGTGCTCCGGTCGGATGCGTCGGCCGCCTCGGTGCGCGATGTTCACCACGCTACAGCGAAGGATGTCCTGAGCCGTTTCGCACTTCGCAGCCGTTCCGCCGGCGCCACCTTCGCCGCCCGCGCCGGCTTCGCCGCCCGCGCCGGCTTCGCCGCCCGCGCCCGCCGTTCCGCCATTGCCGGCTTCACCGCCGGTCCCGGAATCGTTGCTCGTGCCGCAGCCCATGGCGATCGCCGCGATGGCAACCAGTACGCAAAGCTTGTTGGTCATGCTCTCACCTCGGCGACCGATCTAGCAGGATCGAGTCGAACTGTCGCCCAAGGCTTGTCGTGCGCGTTGGAGACCCGTACCTTCTCCCCGTGACAAGCCGAACTCAGCAGACCTTTTGCCGGATTTGCGAGGCTACCTGTGGCCTCACTGCAACTCTGGACGGTGACCGAATCGTCAGCCTCGAACCGGACGCAGACCACGTCGTCAGTCGCGGCTACTCCTGCATCAAGGGGCTTCGCTACCACGAGATTCATCACTCTCCCGACCGCCTCCGGGTGCCACTCAAGCGCGTGGGCGAGCGCTTCGAAGAGATCACCTGGGAGCAGGCGCTCGACGAAATCGGCCGCAAGGTTCGCCAGCTCGTCTCGGAGCATGGGGGCGACTCGGTGTCTGCCTATCTTGGAAACCCGATTTCCTTCAGCCTGCTGCCTCCGATTCTCACCGCAGCCTTCCTGCAGGGGCTCGGCTCCCGCAACCTGTTTCAGACCGGCTCTCAGGACTGCAACAACAAGTTCGCCGTCGCCGAGCGCGTGTACGGCTTCCCGTTCATTCAGCCGTTTCCAGACGTCGACCAGACGCATTGCTTGATCATCATCGGCTCGAACCCGGCTGTGTCCCGGGGCAGTTTCATTCAGCTCCCAGACCCCATTCGGAGGCTTCGGGCGATCGAAGCCCGAGGCGGCAAGGTCTTTCATCTAAACCCTCGCCGCACCGAAACGGCCAAGCAACTCGGAACCCACGTCTTCATCCGTCCCGACACCGACGTCTACTTTCTTCTGAGCTTCCTGAACGAGGTCATCGCCCAAGGGGCGTTCGACCAGGACCGTGTGAGCCGGTTCATGCGAGGCCTCGACACGCTGCGGAAGGTGGCCGAGCCCTGGCCCGCCGAGCGCACCGCCGAAATCACCGGCGTCCCCGCGGAGACCCTACGCGAGATGGTGGACGCGTACGTGGAAGCGGATGGCGCGGCCCTGCACCTCTCGACGGGCGTGAATCAGGGCAGCCATGGCACGCTCGCGTTTTGGATTCAGGAGACGATCAACGCGATCTCCGGGAACTTGGACCGCATTGGAGGCACCCTCGTCGGGCACGGTTACGTCAAGGACTTCCCGAAGCTCGCGCGCAAGGGTGGGCACACGATGCGCAAGGACGTGTCGCGGGTGGGGCGTCTTCCTTCGGTAGCCGACACCTTCCCAGCCGGCTTGATGGCCGACGAGATCCTCACGCCGGGAGACGGACGGGTCCGGGCGCTCTTTTGCGTGTCTGGAAATCCTCTGCTGACCGTGCCGAACAGCAACGGCCGGCTCGAAGAAGCGCTGGGGGCTCTCGAGCTCTTGGTCGTCATCGACATCTTCAAGAACGAAACTGCCAATCACGCGCACTACATCCTTCCTGGCAGTAGCGCTCTGCAGCGACCGGACCTTCCTTTCGTCTTCCAGTCCCTAATGGGGGTGCAGCCAGTTCCCTACGCGCAGTACACGGACGCGCTCGTGCCGCTGGATGCGGAGCAGCGTGACGAGACAATGATCCTCCTGCAGCTCGCGAAGGCTTGCGGATCTCGCCTGTTCGGGTCGCGACTCGCGAGTGGCGTCCTGAAGACAGCGATGTCGCTCGGGCTCACGACCGAGCGATTCCTCGCGCTCATGGCTCGAGGCTTTAGACTCGGCTCACTCGACGGCCTTCGACGCGAGCCGCACGGGCGGCTCCTCGAACCGCATCGTGGTGGAGACTTTCTCGGCGTTCGCGTCGTCACGGACGATGGTCTGCTCGACCTGGCGCCAAAGGACTTGGTCGCGGCTGCATCGGAGCTCGAAGCGGACTTCGAGATCGAAGTCGCGCGCCGTGGAGATTTCAAGCTCATCAGCAAGCGCGAGCAACACAGCCACAACAGCTGGCTCCACAACCACCCTCGATTCGTCGAAGGCAAGCGCTCCACGAACTATCTCTACATGCACCCGGACGATGCTCGGCGGATCGGAGTCGAGTCCGGTGCAGTGGTCGAGGTGCGCAGCAGCGTCGCCGCGGTCCGCCTTCCCGTGCAGCTCACCGAAGAGATGATGATCGGCGCCGTGGCGCTGCCTCATGGCTGGGGTCATCAAGCGGCCGACGGCCTCAGCGTCGCCAGCAAGACCACCGGCGTCAACGTCAACCTCCTGGCGGCGGATGGTCCGGACGAGCTCGAGTATTTCTCCGGAATGGCCAAGCTAAATGGCATTTGGGTCGACGTCACGCCGACCGCGTGATTGTAATAGTTCTGTCATTCCGGGCCCCCGCTCTCGTAACCCCCGGATGCCTCTGCCATACAAGGAAGGTACGCGCGCCAAGCGCCGGGAGACGCAATGCTCAAGCGAATGATAGGTCATACGTACCTCAAGGCTGCCGGGTGGAAGGTCACAGGAGAGCGCCCGCCCATCCATAGCTACGTGATCATTGCCGCGCCCCACACGTCGAACTGGGACATGCCATTCATGTTGGCGTTCGCGTTCATCTTCGACATCCCGGTCCGGTGGATGGGCAAGCACACGCTCTTCAAGCCACCGTTCGGTTCTTTCTTTCGACGGCTCGGTGGGATGCCCATCGTGCGCCATCGTGCGGGCGGCGTGGTCGGGCAGATGGTCGAGCAGTTTCGAGAAAACGACTCCTTGGTCTTGATGGTGCCGGCCGAGGGGACTCGCGGGCATGTAGAGTACTGGAAGTCAGGCTTCTACCACATCGCCCGTGAAGCGGGCGTGCCCGTCGTGCTCTCGTATCTCGACTTCGCCAAGAAAGAGGGCGGCATCGGCCCCGCGATCGAGATCACCGGTGACTTCAGCGCCGACATGGACAAGATCCGAGAGTTCTACGCCGGCATGCAGGGCTTCAAGCCCGAGAACGTCGGGGCTATCCGCCTTCGCGAGGAAGACATCGACGAAGTCCTCGCACATGACGCGAGCGACCCCGAAGAGATCGACCGGCTCGCAAGCAATCTGTAACGCCGGAGCGTTCCGGACGTCCTTTACATCGACCACCTGATGAAGGAAGGTCGAGACTTGCTCGCCTCGTGGGCTGAGCTGCATGGAAAGGCGTCGAATGAGCGAGGATAACGCGCGCTGGTTGAAGGTTCTCGAACTCGGTGAGCTTCCCGAGGGGCGCGTAAAGCCCGTCACATGCAAGCATCGAACGCTTTGCCTCACGCACTTCGAAGGGCAGTACGCGGCGCTCGACAACAAATGCCCGCATCAGGGCGGCCCCCTCGCGGAAGGTTCGATCGAGGAAGGCTTGCTTCGTTGTCCCTGGCATGGATGGGACTTCCATCCGACCACCGGCAAGCCGCCGGGTGACTTCGACGATGGCGTCGACACCTTCCCCGTCGAGGTGCGGGAAGACGGGGTCTACGTGTCATTCCCCGAGGAGGAGCCCCACGTGCGCACTTCGAGCGACGTGATGGTGGAGACACTCGTCAATTGGGGTGTGAAGTGGGTGTGGGGGATGGTCGGCCATTCGAACCTCGGCTTCGCAGACGCGATGCGGCGCCAGGAGAAGAAGGGCGGCCTCGGCTACTTCGGTATCCGGCACGAGGGCGCGGCGTCGTTCGCGGCCTCCGCCTACGGCAAGCTGACGGGGCGTCCGGCAGCGTGTTTTTCGATTGCAGGCCCAGGTGCGACCAACCTCTTGACCGGCCTCTGGGATGCCAACGTCGACCGAGCTCCAGCGCTCGCGCTAACGGGTCAGGTGCCGACGAAACTAATCGGCCGTGGCGCGTTCCAGGAGGTCGATCTCGCAGCGGCCTATGGCGGCGTCGCGACCTACACCGCGGTGCCGGCCAACGACTCCGACTTCGCCGAGATGGCGGGCCTTGCCTGCAAACACGCCATCGTCGAGCGGGGCGTCTCACACATGGTGTTGGCAGACGACGTTCAGGTCGTCGAGGCTCCCGAGGTGAAGGCCGGCTCGCCCGAGGGACGCCTATCCCCGCGGGAAATCGCACCACCGCCGAGCGCCCTCGACGCCGCGGTCGCGAAGATCCGCGAAGCCAAACGTCCGGTGATCATCGTGGGCCACGGGGCGCGCTTCGTAATGGACTCGGTCGTCGCGCTGGCGGAAAGCCTCCACGCGCCGGTGATGACCACCTTCAAAGGCAAGGGCCTCATCGCGGATGATCATCCGCTCGGCTGCGGCGTTCTTGGCCGAAGCGGGACCCCTGTCGCGAGCTGGTTCATGAACGAGGCCGACCTGCTCATCGTCTTCGGTGCGAGTTTCAGCAACCACACGGGCATCACGAGCTACAAGCCGATCATTCAGGTCGACTACGATCCGATGACGCTCGGCCGGTTCCACTCGGTGACCGTGCCGGTGTGGGGGGAGATCGCCACTACGGCGGGTCTGCTGCGCGAGCGTCTAGGCTCTACAGGTTCCGTCGATCAGCGTCCCGATGTCACTGAGCGCTGGCGTATCTGGCGAGAAGAGAAGGAGCGCCGCCTCGCCGAAACGGAAGGAGGTGGCGTTCATTCGGCTGCCATCTTCCAGGCGCTCAGCCGAACCGCCCCCGACGATGCGATCATCGCCGTGGATGTCGGAAATAACACATACTCGTTCGGCCGCTACTTCGAGTGCAAGAACCAATCTGTGCTCATGAGCGGCTACCTCGGCTCGATCGGCTTTGGATACCCCGCCGCGATGGGGGCATGGGCGGCGACTCTAGAAGATGATCCACGCTTCGCCGGTCGAAAGGTGATCGCGGTGACGGGGGATGGGGGCTTCGCGCAATACATGGCGGAGGTCACCACGGCGGTGAAGTACGGCATGAACATCACGCACGTGCTTCTCAACAACAGCGAACTCGGGAAAATCAGCAAGGAGCAAAGAGGGGCCGACTACGATGTCTGGCAGACCTCCCTGCGGAACCCGGGCTTCGCCGAATATGCCGAGCTCTGCGGAGCGCTCGGCATTCGAGTCACACAGGCTTCACAGCTCGAAGGTGCGCTGAGCGAAGCACTGGCCCACGAGGGCCCGGCCATGGTCGAGATTCTTGCAGATCCGCTTCTCATTTGAGTACGAGGCTTCATGAGCGTCACACAACTCCGAACACCCAAGAAGGTACCGGTCGCCAAGTGGAGCGAGCTCCAGGACCGAACACCGACGTACGCCCTCATTGCAGACGTCGACCTCGTGGTGCTGCGCTACGGCGACGAGGTCTCGGTGCTCTACGGACGATGCCTGCATCGCGGCGCTCTCATGTCCGACGGTCGCGTCGAAGGAGACAACCTCATCTGTGGCGTCCACGGCTGGGACTATCGCTACGACACCGGGGTCAGCGCCTACAACAACGAGGAGGTGCTACGGAAGTTCAAGTCCTGGATCGATAGCGAGGCCGACGAGGTTTTGGTGGACGAAGGCGAGATCGCCGCGTTCGCCGAGGAGTCACCGCAGCCTTACGACCGGGACGCCTACCTCGGTCTCTACGCGGATGTGCATGGGACGAAGGATGAGCCGTTCAATGGGCACATCCAGGAGCTTGCCCGCCACGGTCTCGAAAAGATCGGTCACGATGGGCCGATGTCGGCCATGGGGGTGTCTCGCCTAGAGCTTCCGTGCTGGGACGACGTCCTGCTGCTCACGGCCCAGCTGGCGAAGAAGCCCCTCCTTGGACACGTGGAGGTTGGCAGCGACGTCGTGATCGGTCCGAACGCCGACAAGCCGCTCCACCTGGAGATCCCGCTTTTCGTGAGCGACATGAGCTTTGGTGCGCTGAGCCGCGAGGCTAAGGTAGCGCTCTCCAAGGGTGCGCAATTGGCCGGCACCGGGATCTGTTCGGGGGAAGGCGGCATGCTCCCCGAAGAGCAGGAGAACAACGCCCGATACCTCTACGAGCTAGCGTCCGGCCGTTTCGGTTGGAGTATCGACAAGGTGAAGAAGGCGCAGGCTTTCCACTTCAAGGCGGGGCAGGGCGCGAAGACCGGGACCGGGGGTCATTTGCCCGGCAACAAGGTGAGCGCGGAGATCGCCGAGGTTCGTGGATTGCAACCGGGAGAGGCGGCGATCAGCCCTGCCGCGTTTCCGGACCTCGATGGCCCAGGGGACTTTCGACGGCTTGCCGACGAGGTGCGTGAGGCGACCGGCGGCATCCCCATCGGCTTCAAGATGAGCGCGCAGCACATCGAGAACGACATCGACTTCGCGCTCGAAGCGGGCGCCGACTACATCATCTTGGACGGCCGTGGTGGCGCGACAGGGGCGGCGCCGAAGCTATTCAAGGACAACATCTCCGTGCCCACCATGGCTGCGCTAGGGCGCGCTCGTCGTCACCTCGATGCGCGCGAACGGAGCGACGTAACATTGGTGATCACCGGAGGCCTGCGGACTGAGAGCGACTTCGTCAAAGCGCTCGCGCTCGGCGCGGATGCCATCGCCATTTCGAACTCGGCTCTGCAGGCGATCGGCTGTCTCGGAATGCGCGCCTGCCACACGAACAATTGCCCCGTTGGGATCGCGACGCAACGGGATCACCTGCGCGCGCGCCTCGAAATCGACAAGTCGGCCAAGCGACTTCAGAAGTACTTTGGCGCGACTGTGGAGCTCATGAAGGTTCTCGCGCGAGCGTGCGGTCACCCGCACCTTTCCGAGTTTGCGCTTCGCGATTTGACGACCTGGAACTCAGACATTGCGAAGCTGGCGGGGGTTCCCTACGCCGGCGTAGGGAACCCATGAGCTGGAGAGCGGTCGGTAGCGTGCTCCCTTCTGAGCTCACAGGCGCCCGCCTCGAGCTTCACTGGGCGGCGCAGCTCGCGAGTGCGCCGGGTACGTCCTGGCTGGCCCCAGCCGCTGATTTCGGGCACACGACGCTGCGCTGGGATTCCGCGCTCGGCGTCCTTGCAGGTCGCACCCTCGCTCGAACGTCGCTGCGCGCCGCCTTGGTCTTCGAAGCACTGGAGCTTGCGGTCGTGGATGTCGACACAGAGCGCGTTTCGTTCCAGCTCGCCGGCGCGACCCTGGCCGAGGCGCTCGAGTGGCTCCGCCAGCAGATGAACCCGGAGGCCGAGCGCCTCGAGCTTCCGGCTCACGACATGCCTTCGCATCCCGTCGTCGATGGAGTCCCGTTCTCGGAGGGTGGCTCGCAGGCTCGCACGGAACTCGCGGCCTGGTTTTCGAACGCGACCTGGGCGATTCACGGGGCCGTGGCGGACGAGGCGGGCGCATCGCTCGTGCGATGTTGGCCCCATCATTTCGACGTGGCGAGCCTGGTTACGCTCGACCCCAACGAGGACTCCGAGACTGCTCGCAGCATCGGCATCGGCTTTTCGCCCGGCGACGGCTCCTATGCCGAGCCGTATTTCTACGTGAACCCCTGGCCTTATCCATCGGCAGACGCGCTTCCATCGCTCGAAAGCGGCGCTGCGCATTGGC
>Ga0316193_10000123_pt1 | contig 40922 bp, 27 predicted proteins | sample MerIslsedime2_MG_FD_207735 | JGI IMG/M metagenome (GOLD analysis project Ga0316193, IMG submission 207735) | Coastal sediment microbial communities from Maine, United States - Merrow Island sediment 2 | ecosystem: Environmental > Aquatic > Marine > Coastal > Sediment | place: USA: Maine... | reverse complement strand
GACGCCGACCCGGATGGGGCCCTGCTCGAAGACCGCGTAGGGCTCGAACGCAGTTTCCTCGGTGCCTTCACGCAGAATATTGGCCGACAGGAACGGAAACTCGGCCTGCTCCCGCGCCCGCTCGAGCACCTCGAGGCCGAAGTTGAATTCGTGGTTGCCGACCGCCATCGCCTGATAGCCGATGCGGTTCATGGCGTCGATGGTCGGGCTCGGCTCACCCCAACGAACGTGGGTGAATTGCTCCAGCGGCGTTCCCTGGAGAGTGTCGCCCGAGTCGAGCACCATCACCGGATGATCGGCAGCAGAGCGGATCTCATCGACAAGGGTCGCGATCTGGGCCAACGAACCCCGATCCGACGGCCGGTTGGCGTAGTCGTTGAACGGCAGCACCGACCCGTGGAGATCCGATGTATGGAGGATCGTCAGCTCGGCCGTTGCATTTTCGGTGGCCGTCGCATAGGAGGACACGACCGCAACCAACGACACGCCGAGCGCCCACGCTGTGAAAGTCTGGAAATTTTTCATATCGAGGCGGAAATAGTACCACCGCCCACCCACCCAGATCCGAGATACGAGATGCGAGATCCCCGCCCACTAAATGTTCTCAGCGCGTGCCGAGAACAGCGCATTCAAGCCAGAAGGGTCAGGTGCCATCTTTTGCATTGTTGGAGGCCCGATGGCGAAATCGCTCCATCGTAGAGGCCAACAATGCTAAAGGTGGCTCCTCATATTCAGTGGCGCCACCGAGAACCGATACTCGGTAGCGCCGACGACTCTGTGAACAACCTGTGTCCGCCGACGCGATCTGCGGTTCCTCCATGGGTGTGTGGGCGCATCTCGCATCTCGCATCTCGCATCTCCTGTATAACTGAGGCATGAGAAAACTGCGCCTGCTCACCGGCGGCGAGTCCCACGGGCCCGGCCTGACCGCGATCCTCGAGGGCCTCCCGGCGGGCCTCGAGGTTGATCGCGATCAGATCGACGGCTGGCTCAAGCGTCGTCAACACGGCTTCGGACGCGGCGGCCGCCAGCGGATCGAAAAGGACACGGTCGAGGTGACCGGAGGGCTGCGCGACGGCCGAACCCTCGGCTCACCCGTGGTTCTCGGGATTGAGAACCAGGATTGGAAAAACTGGTCGGCGGTGATGGACCCGTGGCAGGTGGATGCCGAAGAGGCCGCCAAGCGGCTCGTCAGCCGGCCGCGACCGGGCCACGCCGACTACTCGGGCGGCGCCGCCACCGATCAGCACGGCGACATGCGCAACGTCCTCGAGCGGGCGTCGGCGCGCGAGACCGCGGCCCGGGTGGCGGCTGGCGCCGTGTGCGCCCAACTGCTCGCGCGCTACGGCATTGCCATGCGATCGGCGGTCCTCCGGGTTGGACCGCAGGAGGTTCTGGCGGGCTCTCCGAGCTGGGACGATCTGGAGTCGGTGGTTTTTGAATCGCCCCTCGTGACCCCGAAACCCGACGACGAGGAACGGCTGGTCGAGGCGGTTCGTTCGGCGCGCGAGGGGGGCGAGACGATGGGTGGGGTGGTCGGGGCTGTAGTACGCGGTCTGCCGCCGGGCCTCGGTTCCTACGTCCACTGGGACCGCAAGCTCGACGGCCGAATTGTCCAGGCGCTGGTGGCAATCCCCTCGGTCAAGGCGGCGACCATCGGCGACGGCATCGAGGTCGCCTCGGTGCTCGGTTCCGAGGCCCACGACCCCTATCAACAGGTGGACGGCCGCCTCGAACGCACCAGCAACCGCGCCGGCGGGCTCGAGGGCGGTGTGACCAACGGAGCCGACCTGGTGGTGCGCGCCTTCTTCAAACCTATCTCGACGCTTCGTCGCGGCCTGGCGTCGGTGGACCTCGCGACCGGTGAGGCAGGCACCACCGCCTGGGAGCGGTCCGACGTGACGGCAATCGGCGCGGCGCCGGTGATTGTCGAGGCGATGGTGGCGCTGGTCCTTGCCGACGTTCTGCTCGAAAAGCTCGGCGGCGACGCCATCGCAGATACCGACGCCGCCTGGAAGGCGCTTGCCGACCGCCTCGCCCCCCTGTGGGCACCACGCTAGGCCGAGGAAATCGTGCGCGTCAAACGGGCATCCAAGTTCGGTTTCTGCGCTGGTGTTCGGGTGGCTGACCTCAAGGCGCGACGCTTTTCCTTTGACGGCGGGCGTGGTGCGATCCTCGGCGCGCTCGTTCACAACGAGCGGGTGGTGCGCGAGCTCGAGGAACTTGGGTTGAAAAGCGTGGATTCTCTTGATCGCACGGAAGGACCAACAGTGGTCTTCTCGGCCCACGGGGTGCCGCCGTCGGTCCACGACCGCGCCCGCGAGCTCGGACTTCATGTCCTCGACACCACCTGCACTTTTGTCGTCGACATCCACGACGAGGTGGAGCGGGCGCAGAGCGACGGCTGTCATCTGGTCTTTGTTGGCGACCCCGACCACCGCGAGGTGGTGGGCTACACCCACGATCTCGAACCAGATGCGTATGACATCGTTTCGATGATGGACGACGTCCGCGATGTCGATTGGGGTCGGTACCCAAGAATCAAAATCATCTACCAGACCACTCTCAACGCCGATGATTTCGAGGATCTCGTCCAGTTCATCGAGAGGCAGAATCCTCAAGCCGAGCGAGCCGACACCATTTGTTACGCGACCAGGGAGAACCAAGATGCCGCACGGCAACTTGCCGAGGACCCGGACGTGGATCTGGTGCTGGTGATCGGCGGCAAAGACTCGGCCAACACCCGCCACCTGTGGGAGATCGCCTCGCAATCGAAAACGGCCCACCTCATCCAGGGTGTCGAGGACATTCCACCCGAGTGGCTCGAGGGCGTCACCTGCGTCGGCCTCACCGCCGGCGCTTCGACGCCCGACAGCGCGATCGATGAAGTCCAGGAGTTCCTCGAAAGTCGGTGACCGGATGCCGCCTTTTCGGAAAAACGCAAAGGCGCAGAGCCGCCCCACTGGTCATTGTTGAACCGCAAAGAACGCAAAGCCCACCCACCCGCCCGCCCCGCAAAGACGCAAAGAGGCGGTTGCGGAGCTTGGAGAATGGTCACGCATATTGATGGCAGAACGACAGGCGATTGAATGATCGCCTGTCGCCGGTGAGAAGCTTGCGAACTCCGAACGCGAGCATTCGTCGTTGCTTCGCTTCTCACCGGCCGACGTGCCGTTGGCACGTCGGTTCTGCCTCTCTTCTCTTCTATAGGAGGGGAGGGTGGATCCCTCGCAGACAATAAATAGAGGAAAGAAACGGCGAGGCCTGCGCTTAAATAGCGCAGGCCGCTGGGCCGGGACACCGTGACGGACGCTCGTGTTTGGAGCGGTGGCCCGGCCCAGCGGTTCCCGGCCGTCATTGGACGGCCGGGACCTCGCCACACAGAGGAATCCAGCGAGAGCCCCTCTGCGTCTCTGCGCCTCTGCGTTTTTGGGTGGGTGGGGGATCTGCGTCTATCTGCGTGATCTGCGGTTACTCCGGGTGTACGAATCTGGGTTCATCTGTGTGATCTGTGGGCAATATGGTTGGGTGGGTGGCCTTTGCGTCTTAGCGTCTTTGCGTTAAAGACCTTCGCCTTGAAGATGCTGTAACCTCACGGTATGGGTGAGCACGACCAAGCGATTGCCGTTGTGACTGGAGCATCCAGCGGCATCGGTGCCGAGACCGCCAAAGCGCTCGCGCGCGATGGCTGGAGGGTGGTGCTGGTGGCGCGACGCGCCGAGCGGCTCGAGGAGCTTGCCGCTGAAATCACCGTTTCCGGTGGTAAGGCGAAGGCCGAGGCGCTCGACGCGGCCGATGGTCCCGCCGTCATGGCAATGGCGGAGCGGGTCCGCGCCGAATGGGGTGCACCGTCACTGGTCATCAACAGCGCCGGCGCCGGTGAATGGCGATTCCTCGAGGAGACCTCGGTCGGGGGCATTGTCGAGATGATGGGTGCGCCTTATCTCGCGGCGGCCAATATCAGTCGCGCTTTCATCGAGGGCATGATGGCCCGAAAGAAGGGTCTGTTGATCCACGTGGGTTCGCCGGCCTCGGTCATGCCGTGGCCGGGGGCGACGGCCTATACGGCGTCGCGTTGGGCTCTCCGTGGTTTGCACGAGGCCCTGTGTCAGGACCTGCGCGGCACAGGTGTTCGGAGCTCGCTGGTGTACTTCGGGGAGGTGTCGAGTGAGTACTTCGAGGCCAACCCCGGCTCGCACGAGCATATCCCGAAGATCGGATCATGGATGCCCGTGAGTACCCCGGAGCGGTGCGCGGAGGCGTTGCTGAAAATCGTCCGCCGCCCGAAGCGGGTCGTCTTCTACCCATTCTCCCTCCGGTTCATGGCGTGGCTGGCCGCGATCAGCCCGGGGCCGACGCGGTGGCTGATCGCTCGCACCGGTAGACGTCACTAGTCTCTACCCCAACTCGATATTCGATTCTCGATACTGGATACTCGATCCGCCCACCCACCCAGTTTTCCCGCAGATGACGCAGATTGACGCAGATAGAACAACAATAATTATTGAGTATCTGCGTGGATCTGCGTGATCTGTGGGCAAGTTCTTGTCCTCACCCGTCAGCTGGTAGTTCGATGAGCGGGATGACTTACCATCTGCCAGCATCGAGCATCGAGCATCGAGCATCGTGTCTCGCATTTCTCTGCCGTACTTGACATGGCGGCCTGCTCGCCTTCTCGTTTCCTGCTACATTTGACGTGGGGGTACCATGCAAGACCGGGTCATCTGCGATGGGTGCGGCAAGAAGTTGCAGGCGGGCGCCACCATCTGCCTCCACTGTGGCTGGGACCAGACCGCGGCCCTGGCGCGGCCCGAGTCCATTTCTATCGTCGAGTACATCAAAGCCGGCGGCTGGCGATTGGTGGTCTACGGTCTGATCATCGCGTTGCCGATCCTCGGTTTCATGCGTCTGCGAACCACCGGGCCGGGACCGGATCTGCCGACCACCCTCCGCTGGATGGCCTTTGGTGACGGCGGTCGTGCTGCTGAGCTCGAAACCATCCATCGCATGCACGAGATCGGCTCCGCTGCAGCGCGTTTTGCGGTGCGCGAGATGGAGTTGCCGCCATTTGATGGCGAATGGGAAGAGGTGCTTGCGAGGTCTGCAACGGCGAGAGTCCGGGGATGGATACCTCTGGTCTTTTTCGGTGCCGATACCGGGATGGCGCCAGCCTCGGTCCGCGAGCTCTACGAGGTTCGGTCGACCGATGGCTGGGGCCGGCCCTACCGGATCGCTGTCCGGCAGATTGCCCGAGACGAGGCGGCGTATGACGACCCTGTTGTGGCGGCGGATCTCGAGGAAGGATTGCAGGCCACCTTCTTCACCGTGGACCAACCCGACCTCCTGCATGGAGAATGGGCCAGATTGCTGATCGAGTCGGCCGGCGCCGACGGGGACTTCGACACAGAGGACGACCTGCGCATGATCAGCTACGTGTTGGTCGGGCATATCTTCCGCCTGCTCTACGACCCCAGCGTGATCCAGGTCGAGATCGAGCGCGCCTACACCATCGGCCGCCACTACTACCGCATCGAAGGCAGTGAGTACGATCTCATCGATGCCCGCCTTCTCGCTGAATATCGGTTGACGTCAATTCACTGACCCGCGTCCGAGTCCGCGTCCGAGTCCGTGCCCGAGAGCTGCGGTCGGGTCGGCCCCTCAATCTCCGAGCGATGCGGCCCAGGGCGGCTGCCCCGCCGAATCGTCCTGCAGCGCGCGCACTGAAAGTGGGCCCCGGCGCAGCGCTGCCACAGCTTCGGCGGCCGCGTGGGCGCCGGGGATGGTCGTGAAATAGAGCACCCCGGCGTCGAGGGCGGCCCGCCGGATGGAGCCTGCGTCCTGGGCGGCACGACGACCGGCGGCGGTGTTGATTACGATCTGGATCGCGCCATCGGCGAGCAGCTGCGGAATGTCCGGTTGGCCCTGACCGACCTTGAAAACCTTTTCAATGCCCGGGAAACCAGCGTCGTGAAGAATCTTTGCGGTGCCCTCGGTGGCGCAGATCTCGAAGCCGAGCTCCTCGAATCGCGCCGCCAGCGCCGGCAACCGCTGCTTATCTCGATTGGCCAGCGAAAGCAGGATTCGTCCCTCGGCCGGCATCCGCCAGCCGGCGGCCAGCGCCGCCTTGGCGAAGGCCTCTCCAAAGGACCGGCCGCGGCCCATGACCTCGCCTGTCGACCGCATTTCCGGGCCCGGCAAGGGATCGACGCCGGGGAAGCGTTCGAAGGGGAAGACCGGCAGCTTGACCGCCACCTCGGTCGGCACACCGTCGTGCACCCCGAGCTCCGAGAGGCTTGCTCCGGCACAGACCCGAGCCGCCAGTTCCGCCCACGGGGTGCCGTTGGCGCGGGCCAGGAACGGTACGGTTCGTGAGGCGCGCGGGTTGACCTCGATGACGTAGACCGTGTTCTCCTGGATCGCGAACTGGACGTTGATCAGGCCGCGCACGTCGAGCGCCAGCGCCAGCAGGCGAACTTGGTGCCGGAGCTCGGCCTGGAGCTCGAGCGGTAGGCTCACCGGCGGTGTCACCGCCCCCGAGTCGCCGGAGTGGACCCCGGCCTCCTCGATGTGCTCGAGGACGCCGCAGATCACGACCCGCTCGCCGTCGGCTACGGCGTCGACGTCGACTTCGACTGCGCGTTCCAGGAAGTGGTCGAGCAGCACCGGACGATCGGGGTCGACCGCGGCCGCGCGCTCGAGATACTCGGTGAGTTGGTCGTGACCATAGACGATCTCCATTGCCCGTCCACCGAGCACGTAGGAGGGCCGGACCAGCACCGGGAATCCGAGCTCGTCCGCCGCCGCCGCGGCCTCCTCGGCCGAGGTCACCATCCGACCCGGCGGCTGGTGCAGACCGAGGTCTGACAACAGCTCGGCGAAGCGTCCGCGGTCCTCGGCCCGGTCGATGGCGTCGCGCGGCGTGCCCCAGATGGGAACTCCGTGTTGTTCCAACTCGGCGGCGAGCTTGAGCGGCGTCTGTCCTCCGAGTTGCACCACCACACCGAGCGGCCGCTCGGCATCACAGATCTCGAGCACATCCTCCGAGTGGAGGGGGTCGAAGTGGAGACGGTCGACGGCGTCGTAATCGGTCGATACCGTCTCCGGATTGCAGTTGACCATCACGGCCTCGTAACCCTCCGCCCGCAGACCGGCAACCGCCTCAACGCAGCAGGCATCGAACTCGATGCCCTGGCCGATGCGCACAGGGCCACCGCCGAGGATGATCACCGGTCGACGCGGAGTCGGTTGCTCGTCGGCGTCGCCGAAGCTGCCGTAAAGGTAGGGCGTGCGGGCCTCGAACTCGGCGGCGCAGGTGTCGACCCGCCTCCGGATCCGCCCAGCCCCTGCCTCTATGCGACGCTCGCGGATGGCGCCGGGGTCGCTGTTGGTGAGGCGACCCAGCTGATCGTCAGCAAAACCCAGTTTTTTCAGGGCGACCAGAGAGTCCGGGTGGTCGAGAGCTTCGGCCGCCACGCCCTCGGCTGCTACGAGACCTGCGATCCGACGAAGGAACCACGAATCGACCGAAGTCGCTGAAAAAATTCGATCTTCGCTCCAACCCCGACGGACGGCTTCGGCCAGTTCCCAGAGACGATCGGGGGTTGGCTCCGAAAGCCTCCCTTCGAGCTCGGCATCGTCAGCAGCGGCCACCTCGCGGGGCGCCTCGAGTGAGTCGCGGTCGACCTCGAGAGAACGCACCGCCTTGAGCAGAGCTTCCTCGAATGATCGTCCCATTGCAGCGACCTCGCCGACCGCCTTCATCGAGGTTCCGAGAACGGGGTCGGCCCCTGGGAACTTTTCGAAAGCAAAGCGCGGGATCTTCACCACCACATAGTCGAGGGCCGGTTCGAAGGAGGCTGGGGTGGAGCCGGTGATGTCGTTGACGATCTCGTCGAGCCGGCGGCCGAGGGCGACCTTGGCGGCGATGCGGGCGATCGGGAAACCTGTCGCCTTGGAGGCCAGGGCCGACGATCGCGACACCCGTGGGTTCATTTCGATCACGACATAGCGGCCGTCTTCGGGGTTGACGGCGAACTGGACATTTGCGCCGCCGGTGGCGACACCGACCGCGTCGAGGACCGTTCGCGCGGCGTCCCTCAAGACCTGGTACTCGCGGTCGGTCAGGGTCTGGGCCGGTGCGACGGTGATCGAGTCGCCCGTATGGACGCCCATTGGGTCGAGGTTTTCGATCGAGCACACGACCACGAAGGCGCCGGCCGAGTCGCGCATGACCTCGAGCTCGAACTCCTTCCAGCCGAGGACCGATTTCTCCACCAGTACCTGGTTGGCGGGTGACGCTTCGAGAGCTTTCTTGAGCAGCAGCTCGAAACTCTCCCGGTTGTGAGCGGTGCCGCCTCCCCAACCACCGAGAGTGAACGAGGGCCGGAGAATGGCCGGCAGACCGACTGTGTCGAGGGCTGCCAATCCCTCCTCGATCGAAGTCACGGTCGCCGCCGGCAGCACCGGCAGCCCGGCCTCCTCCATCGCGACCCGGAACTCCTCGCGGTCCTCGGCAAGCCGAATCGACCGCACCTCGGCGCCGAGCAGCCGCACTCCGAGCCGTTCCAGCTCACCCGCCTCCTCGAGTTCGATGGCTAGGTTGAGGGCGGTCTGGCCACCGAGGGTCGGAATCAGTGCGTCCGGACGCTCTTTCTCGAGGACCGCAATCACGGTCATTTTGGTGAGCGGCTCGACATAGGTCCGATGGGCGAGGCGGGCGTCGGTCATGACCGTTGCCGGGTTCGAGTTGACGAGGATGACCCGGCAACCCTCCTCGCGCAACGCCCGAACCCCCTGGACGCCGGAGTAGTCGAACTCGCACGCCTGACCGATACGGATTGGACCTGCACCGAGGATGCACACGGAGGACGGCTTCGCATTCACGAGCCGGCCTCGCGGCAGCGTTCCGCAAATCGGGTAAAGAGCCCGAGAGAGTCATTCGGCCCGGGTGAGGCTTCCGGGTGGAACTGGACCGCTTCGACACCCGCCCGCGGCAATGACAGCCCCTCGAGGGTGCCATCGGTGAGGTTGAGGTGGGTGACCTCGACTTCGCGCGGCAGCGACGATTCCTCCACCACATAGTTGTGGTTCTGCGAGGTGATAAGGACCCGGCTGGACGACAGCTCGCGTACCGGGTGGTTGCCGCCGTGGTGGCCGAATGGCAGCTTGACTGTGCGTCCGCCGAGGGCCAGACCGAGGAGTTGGCAGCCCATGCAGATACCGAGGATCGGGATCTTCCCGATGAGACTCGAGATGAGTTCGGCGGCTCCCGACACTGCTGCCGGATCGCCGGGCCCGTTCGACAGCAGCACGCCGGCGTAGCCGCCGCCGCAAAGCTCGTCAGCCGTGACTCCGGGCGGCACGACCCGCACCGCGAAGCCCTCACCGATGAGGCGCCGGAGAATCGAGCGCTTGACACCGAAATCAACCACCGCAACCGTCGGTCGATCGCTGTCGTGGCCAATCTCGAGGGGGTGTGAGGGCGAGGCCCAGGGGCCCTCGTCCCAGTCGTAGGCTTCGGTACAGGCGACCTCGCGCGCGAGATCGAGACCATCGGTCCCGCGTGCGTTGGCAGCGCGTTCGGCGAGCTCCTCGGGAGCGCTGCCGTCGGTGACCAAAATGCCGGGCACCGCGCCCGCGGTGCGCACGTGGCGAACGATGGATCGGGTATCGAAGCCCCAGCCGACCGCGAGGCCGCGCTCGGACAACCACGCCTCGGCGCCGCCTTTGGACCGCCACGACGACGGTTCGAGGTCGAGATCCTGCACGATGAGGGCGCGTGCCCAGATGCGGTCGGACTCGGCATCCTCAGGATTGACTCCGACCTGGCCGACGTGGGATGTGGTGAGGGTCAGGATCTGACCGTGGTAGGAAGGGTCGGTCAGCATCTCCTGGTAGCCGGTCATCGAGGTGTTGAAGACCACCTCGCCTTCGATGACGAGCTCTGCGCCGACGGCCCAACCGGAAAAAACCGCTCCTCCCCGCAGCACGAGATGGGCGGGCCGCGGATGTGTCAGGGAACGCGGAAGATCGCGTGGTCCGGTCATGCCGTCGGGAGAATGTAACACACCGGCCGCCCATCCACCCGGGGCTTGAGGTCGTGAGGTCTTGAGGGCCGCCCACCACCCGGTCTCGTTCGAGGTTGAATTCTCAGCACTCCAAGACCCCAGGACCCCAGGACCTCAGGACCCTCTGAAGTGGAGTAGGATGTTCCCGCTTGGAACGCCGAGCATGGAGGCATCATGTACCGTCGCAGCGCCCTCGTCTTTGCCCTACTGCTGGTCGCGGCCGTCGCCGGCGCCCAACAGCACCCCTTCAACGTTCACGATCTCGTGGCGATGCAGCGGATCGCTGACCCGAGGCCGTCACCGGACGGCAGCCGTGTGGCCTTCGTGGTGACGACCATGGACCTCGAGGCCAACAAGGGACGCCGGGACATCTGGATCGCAGCCACCGACGGCTCCGGCGCGAACCGTCTCACGACTGACGTTGCCAACGACTGGAGTCCTCGTTGGCAGGATGATGGCTCCCTGTATTTCATGTCTTCTCGCAGCGGATCGCCACAGGTCTGGCGCTGGGGCTTTTCTGCGAATGGGGCAGAGCAGGTCACCGATCTGCCGCTCGATGTCGGTGATCTGGCGGTTGGCCCGCAGGGCAAGGCGCTGTATCTCGGTCTCTCGGTCTTCCCCGACTGCGACGATTCCATTCCCTGTACCGTCAAGCGTCTCGATGCACGCGCCGCGGATAAGGCCTCCGGTCTGATCTTCGATCAGGTCTTCATCCGCCACTGGGACACCTGGAAGGACGGGCGACGCAACCACATCTTCCGCGTTCCAATTGGTGACAATGGTGCAGCCGGCACTCCGGTGGATCTCATGCGGGGGGTCGATGGCGACAGCCCGACCATCCCGTGGGGCGGCGACGGCGATTTCACCGTTTCGCCGGATGGCGCCTGGTTGGTCTACAGCGCCAAGGTCGTCGATGGATCGGAAGAGGTGTGGTCGACCGACTGGGATTTGTGGGCGGTGCCTACCGATAGCTCGCAGCCGGCGCGGTGCCTGACCGAGGACAACGAGGCATGGGACGCTTCTCCCGCTTTCTCCCCTGACGGCAGCCAGCTCGCCTACGTGGCCATGGCGCGCCCGGGCTACGAGGCCGATCGCTACCGCGTGATGGTGATGGACTGGGCCTCGGGCAAGACCAGCAACCTGACCGAACGCTGGGACCGCTCGCCGGGTTCGGTGGTGTGGGCGCCCGATGGGAAGGCGCTCTTCGCCTCGGCCAACAACCTCGGCAATCACTCCATCTTCCGCATCGATCCCTCCGACGGGATGGTGTCGGCCTTCGCCACCGTCCACACCAACGCCAGTCCAAAGCCGCTCGCGGACGGCCGCCTGCTCTTTGCGCGCGACAGCCTGGTGTCGCCGGTCGAGCTCTTCGTCCTGCCGGCGGGTGGCGGCGAGCCGCGGCAGATCACCCATCTCAATGACCAGCGGCTGGCCGGGATCTCCTTTGGCCGCTACAAGCAATTTTCCTTCCCCGGCGCGAACAACGACGAGGTCTTCGGCTACTTCATCTATCCAGTGGACTTCGACCCCAATCAAACCTACCCGCTCGCGTTCCTCATCCATGGCGGCCCGCAAGGCAGCTTCGATGATCACTGGCACTACCGCTGGAACCCCCAGATCTATGCCGGTCACGGATACGCGACCGTGGCGATCGACTTCCACGGCTCGACCGGATATGGCCAGGACTTCACCGACGCCATCAACGGAGATTGGGGCGGTGCACCTTTCGTCGACCTGATGAAGGGGCTCGACCATGTCCTCTTGCGTCACCCGTGGGTCGACTCCGAAAGGATGGCAGCGGCCGGGGCGAGCTTTGGCGGCTACATGATCAACTGGGTCCAGGGTCACACTGATCGCTTCAAGGCCCTGGTCTGCCACGACGGCAACCTCGACGAGCTCATGGCTTACTTCGACACCGAGGAGCTGTGGTTCCCAGAGTGGGAGCACGGCGGAACCCCGTGGGAGAACCCCGACGGCTACCGCAAGCACTCTCCCGTCAACCACATCCAGAACTGGAAGACGCCCGAGTTGGTGATTCATGGCGCGCTCGACTACCGGGTGGTTGACACCCAGGGCCTCGCCACCTTCAACGCGTTGCAGCGCCTTGGTGTGCCGTCGCGGCTGCTCTACTACCCGGATGAAAACCACTGGGTCCTCAAACCCATCAACTCGATCCAGTGGCACAATGTCGTTCTTGATTGGATGGATCAGTGGACGGCAGGAGAGGGCGAGCAGTAGTCCGGAGCCTTCCGGGGAGGTAAGGGTTAAGGGTTAAGGGTTAAGCTCGAGGCCCTTACGCCTTGACCGTTAACTCTTTACTCTTTACCTGTTTTGCGGCCTCGACCAAGACCGGAAAACGCAGCAGATACTTGATCAAAGCTGATATCATTAATGGGTTAGAGACGTGGAGGACCCCGGGTGATCATCACCTGCCCAGAGTGCGATACGAAATATCGATACGACGAGGCACGCTTCGGTGGAGCCGACGTCAAGCTGGTCAAGTGCACGAGTTGTCAGCACTCGTTCGAGGTCCGTAACCCGCTCGACGAACCGTCCAACGCCACCTCGATCGGCAAGATGTTCCAGGATTTACCGAAGAACGTCGAGGCGCCTGACGTCGAGCCCGAGCCCGAGGTTCCCGAGCTGCCGGAGCTCGCGCCGCTGCCAAAGGATCAACGATTCTCGTTGGCGGTGATCGCCGGCTCCCAGGCCGGAAGCGTCTTTCCGATCACCAAACCCCGGGTTTACCTGGGCCGCGGCTCGACCATGGACGTCCAGGTCAAGGATTCGGAGGTCTCGCGCCGGCACGCCATGCTCGAGGTGCGGAAAGGCACGGTGGTGCTGGTCGACATGGGCGCAACCAACGGCACCTGGGTCGGCGGGGAGCGCGCCGAGGAGGCCGAAATTTCGAACCAGGGCGAGTTCACGCTCGGCTCGACGACCTTGATGCTGATCATCACCGGTGGCGCAACGGGATAGCTGTCTGCCATTTTGACCTCGGCGCGGCGCGTTGAGGAGCCATAACCACGCTTGAATTTGGATCGAATTTTGCTACGGTGTGCCTCGAAAGGCGGCCGTCTGACGCGGGTAAGATCGTGCGGGCGAGACGCCCGCACCACAAAAAGTCCCGGTTCAGTTTTGATTTGTGGTGCAGCCGTCTCGGCTGCACATCGGAAGGTACGATCGCCGATAGGAGGCGCAATCGATGATTGAAGTTGAAAACCTCGGCAAGACCTATGTCGAAGAGCCGGTCGTCCGCGATCTGAGCTTCTTCGTCCCCGAGGGCCAGGTGCTTGGTTTCCTCGGCCCCAACGGCGCCGGCAAGACCACCGTGATGCGGATGCTCACCGCCTTCCTGCCTCCGACCACCGGTCGGGTGGTAGTGGCGGGTGTGGATCTCGACCAGGACCCGGTCGGACTCAGACGGAACGTGGGTTATTTGCCCGAAAATGTTCCTCTCTACCCGGAAATGCGGGTCAATGAATTCCTCCGCTTCCGGGCCGATGTCGAAGAAGTGCCGCGGGGCGAGGTCCACGCGAGGATCGAAGACGTGGTCGAACGATGTCTCATCGGGGACGTTCGGCGCCAGGTGATCGGCACCCTGTCCAAGGGTTTCAGGCAGCGGGTCGGCCTCGCGGGGGCGTTGATCCACCAGCCGCCGGTGCTGATCCTCGACGAACCCACTGTTGGTCTCGATCCGAACCAGATCATCAAGGTGCGGGAGCTGATCACCGAGCTTGGACAAGACCACACGGTCCTCTTGTCGACCCACATTCTGCCCGAGGTGGAGCAGGTCTGTGAGCGGGTCTTCATCATCGACCGCGGTCGGGTCGTAGCCGACGGCACGCCGGAGGCGCTGCGTAACAAACTCGTCGGCAACCCGTCGCTGGCAGTTGAGCTCAAGGGCGCCAACGGCTCGGCCCGGACCGCACTCGAGGCATTGCCGGGGGTCGTCACGATCAGCGATCGCGGGGAGGGTCGGTATCTCCTCGAGCACGCTGCCGGTTCGGACCCGCGAGAGGCGGTCTTCCGGATGGCGGTGGAAAGGGGTTGGGTGCTGCTGGCCCTGACTCCGCAGCAGGCATCACTCGAAGATGTCTTCGTTCGGCTGACGACGCGCGAGGATGAGTTGGCCCCGGCCGCGGCCGAGGAGGTGCACGATGCGTAAGGTCTGGGCCATCATCCGGCGCGAATTGATCGCCTACTTCTCCTCGCCCCTCGCGTACATCGTGATGACCGCCTTCCTTCTGATGCAGGGCTACATCTTCTATCTCATCGTGTCCTTCCTCAACAACCCGCAGACCCCGGCAATGACGCCGCTGCGGCTCTTCTTCGGCGGCACGATCTTTTTCTGGCTCTTCCTGCTCTTCGTGGTGCCGGTCATCACGATGCGATTGATCGCGGAGGAGCGGCGGTCGGGAACGATCGAGGTCCTCCTCACTTCACCGGTCACCGAGGCGCAGGTCATCGTCGGTAAGTTCGCCGCCGCCATGGCCTTCTATGCCGCGCTGTGGTTGCCGACCGCGCTTTACGTGGTGGTTCTCAGACGGCACTCCGAGATCGACATCGGACCGGTGCTCGCGGGCTATCTGGGAGTTTTTCTGCTCGGCTTCTTCTTCCTGGCTGTCGGGACCTTCTGCTCGACCCTGACCAACAACCAGCTGATCGCGGCCATCATCGCCTTCGCCGCCATGGTGGCTCTCTTTTCGATCGGCCTCGTCGAGCAGTTGATGATGTCCTCTTCGGTCATCAAGTCGGCTCTCGGCCAGATGAACCTCTGGACCCAGATGGACGACTTCGCCAAGGGCATCGTCGACACCCGGCACGTGATTTATCAGCTGTCGGGGGGCCTGCTCTTCCTGTTCCTCGCCGCCAAGTCGCTCGAAGTGAAGAAGTGGAGGTGACGGTATGAGGCAACAGGCCATTCGTTACACGATCTCGGGCGTCGTCGCGGTCGTTCTCGTCATCGCCCTGACAGTCATGGTCAACTGGCTTTCGGCCCGCCGCTTTGTGCGCGGCGACTGGACGACGACCCAGATCTACAGTTTGTCCGAGAAGACCGAGAACATCCTCTCGGACCTCGATGACGAGATCAGGGTCGTGGTGTTTATGACCCCGCAGACCTCGATGTTCGACCAGGTCCAGGAATTGCTCGAGCGTTACAATGCAGCATCGGACAAAATCACGGTCGAGCACATCGATCCCGAGAGGGAGCCTCTCAAAACGACCGCTTTGGCCGAACAGTTCGGGGTCGAGGTGGCGAACACCGTGGTCTTCATCTACGGAGATCGAACGAAGTACGTGACCTCCGACCAGATGGCGGAGATGGACTACTCGGGCGCGCAGTATGGCCAGGGGCCGACGATGCGCGCGTTCAAGGGTGAAGAGCAATTTACCTCCGCGATACTGTCGCTGGTGGCGCCCGATGTGCCGAAGATCTACTTCGTAACCGGACATGGCGAGGCGGCCCTGGCCGGCGCCGGTGGCGGCGCTTCCGACCGCAGCCTGCGGATTCTCGAGGAAGCACTCAAGCGCGAGAATATGGAGACCGCGGATACGACCCTGCTTTCGGGCGAGGTCCCGGACGACGCTGATGTCCTCGCCATCATCGGACCGACCAGGGCCTACACCGAGGCTGAGATCGAGGCCCTCGGGGCCTACCTCGACCGTGGGGGCCGGCTGCTGTTGGCGTTGGATCCGCTGATCGAACCGGGCGGCACGATGCGGCCGACTCGGCTCGAAAAGATGCTCGGTGAACGCGGCGTCACAGTCCACGACGACCTGGTGGTAGACCCGACGCGGCGATTGCCCTTCTACGATCTGTCAGCGGTCTACCTGGAAGACTTCCCTACCCATCCGGTGACCCGGGGCCTCGAGGGCTTTGCGGTCCTCTTCACCGTCTCCCGGTCGTTGGTCGCAGAGGGTGATGGCGCCTCGGTGCTGGTGCAGACCTCCGATGAGGGCTGGGGGGAGACCGATCTCGGGATGCTCTTGCGTGGTGATCCGGTGGCCTTCGACGACGCCGACAATCCCGGACCGGCGGCCGTTGGCATCGCTGTCGAGGAGCTCGCCGTGGCTGCTGATGACGAAGTGACAGAGGCTGTCGACTACCGCTTCGTGGTCTTTGGGGACTCTGACTTTCTGACCGACCTCGACATTTCCAACGCCGGCAACGCGGTCCTTGCGGCCAACACTTTCAACTGGCTGGCGGCGCGCGAGGACCTGGTGGGGATCCCGCCGCGCGATGTCGAACAGGTCAGCCTCTTCCTGTCCCAGCAGCAGATGCGCAATCTCGCGCTCCTGGTCTTGTTGGGTATGCCTGGCGCGGCCATCATTGCCGGCATTCTCGTGTGGAGAAGGCGGAGACACTAAACATGAGAATTCTGAATTCTGAATTCGGAAGTCGGAACTCCACCCACCCGCCCGTGAACCGGGATCGATATGAGGGTGGGTGGTCGGTCATTCCGAATTCCGAATTCCGAACTCCGAATTCGACCGTGGGGCGGAAACGATGAAGACCAAGAACCTCATAATTCTCGCAGCGGTCGTCATAGCGGTACTCGCTTACATCATGTTGTTCGAGCGGCACCGACCGACCTCGGACGAGGCGACGGCTGCGGCTGAAAAGGTGCTGCTGGACTTTGAGCGTGACGATGTCATCGGCCTCGTGATCGACAGGGCTGAAGGCCGGGTGCGACTGGAAAAGCACGGCGAGGAGTGGCGCCTGCAGGAGCCTTTGGATTTTCCGGCCGATTCCTCGGTCGTGAGCTCGACTCTCGGCTCGCTTGCCAACCTCACGGCGGACCGCCGCCTGGCGCCGGACGAGGTCAACTCCACCGACTACGGACTCGAGGAGCCGTTGGCCGAGGTCACACTGAGGATGGCTGACGGCAGCGAGCGTGTCGTTGCGGTCGGAGATGAACTGCCGCTCGGGTCGAAGAGGGCGCTGCGTGTCGATGGCGGTGACGGTGTGACGATTGCCTCGGGATGGTTCGTTTCGGACCTCGAGCGGGAGATCGATGACTGGCGCTCGCGGGAGGTGGTCGAGATCCTCGAGAATGACGTCGCCTCGATCGATATCGATTCCGGCGCCGACAGCATCCGCGCCGTGCGGCTCGAGGATAAATGGCAGCTCCTGCGCCCGCTCGATGACATGGCGGGCGGGGACCATCTGCGGAGTCTGATCTCCGACCTGGCATCGATGCGAATCGGTGCATTCCTCGATGACGGGGTGGATCCCCGGGAGCTTGGTCTCGATCTTCCGGAGTACGAGATCACCATCGTTCGCACTGACGGCGGCCAGCCGCTGCGGCTCGATCTCGGCGTGACCCGCGAAGGAGACAGTGGCACCGAGGTCGCGTGTCGGCGTGGCGATGGCGAGTATTTCTGGGCGTCGGAGAGGGTGCGCACTCGGCTTTCCAAGGCGCCGGTCCTGTGGCGCTCGAAGAAGGTGATGCCCTTCGAGACCTGGGACGCGGAGGAGCTTCGTGTCACCACGCCCGAGGGCTCGATCAGCCTGGTTTACGACGGAAATTTCTGGCTGTTTGCCGATGACGCCGAGGCGGATCTGACGAGGGTCCAGGAGCGTCTCCGTGCGCTCGCCGAGCTCGAGGCAACCGACTACGATCTGATGGCGCCTCTGACCCGGGAAATGGGCACGGTCGAGGTGGTCTTCGAGGCAGAGGACGACGACCGGGAAAGGCCGGTTCTCACATTCAGCTTTCACGCCCCTCTGGAGGAAGGTGGGCGCGCCATGGTGCAGGTTTCAGGCCGCGACACGGTCATGGGCGTCGAGGTCGGGAACGCAGAGTCCATCCTCGCGGATCTCGATAATCTTCGCCCTGAACTTTCACAAGAGCCGAACGCTGATTCCGAATAGCAGATACAATCAGCCTGATGGTTGAGTGGCGCCAGCAGTTCGACGATCTCCGGCAACGCCGGCCCGGGTTGGCAGCGCGCGTCTGCCGCCGTCTGCTGAGGGACCTGCAGAAAAAGAAGCTGGTCGATCTCGATGCCCTCGATGAGCTCGCCGCCGCCCTCAAGGCAGGCGGCAAAAAGGCCCACGATCCTAACCGACCGAAGCCGCGAATGGCCAACGGCTCCAAAGAGGAGCTCTACGCCCTCGCCCTCGAGTACGCCGAACGCCACCTCGAACCCGAGGAAATCACCGCCACCATTCTGCTTGTCGAAAAGAGGATGCTGGTTCAGGAGGGTGCGCGTCTCGCGGAGGACCCCGACACGCCGTTCGACGTGCTGCGCGACAAGATCCACGAGTTCCTCGACTTTGCGCCGGGTGAGGCAGTGGCGCCGCCGGAAGACGTCATCGGCACCCGTGCCGCCCTGGTACGTCGTTTCCTCACCGACCAGCTCGACTTCATCTCGGTGGGCAAACGCTACATTCGGGTGCTCGATTTCGGTGAGGTCCTCGACCACATCCTTCCCACCGAAAGCCGCTGTGGACGCCTGGGCGGCAAAGCGGCGGGCCTGATCCTCGCCCACTCGATCCTGCAGGAGGCAAAACGGGAGGGTCGGCTCGAGGCGGATCATAAGATCCCGATATCCTACTTTCTGCCGTCGAACGGCATCCTCGAGTTCATCGAGCACAACGAGCTCGACGAGCTCATCAACATCAAATACAAGACCTCGGAGGAGGTGCGCGACGAGTACCCGCTGGTAGAACGTCTCTTCAAGAGCGGCACGTTCCCGCCGACCATCCACAAGGGGCTGGAAGAAATGCTCTACCAGATCGGCGAGGTGCCGCTGGTGGTCCGTTCCTCGAGTCTGCTCGAGGACCGCATCGGCCACGCCTTTTCGGGCAAGTACAAGAGCCTCTTCATTTCCAACAAAGGAACCCTCGAGATGCGGCTGGCGGCCCTCGAGGACGCCATCGCCGAGGTCTACGCCTCTCTCTTCCACTCCGACCCCATCGAGTACCGTCGCGAGCGCGGTCTGATCGATTTCCAGGAGCAGATGGGGATCCTCATCCAGGAGGTGGTGGGTCGCGAGGCCGGCGGTATGCTCTTCCCGGTCTTTGCCGGCGTCGCCTTCTCGCGCTGCGAGATGCGGTGGTCGCCACGCATCCGCCACACCGACGGCATGGCGCGGCTGGTGCTCGGTCTCGGCACCCGCGCTGTCGACCGCACGGTCGCCGACTACCCGGTGCTGGTCGCGCTCGAGCAACCCGCCCTGCGGGCGGTGCAGCGTCCGGACGAGGTCTACCGCTACTCGCAACACGACGTCGACGTGATCGATCTGCGCGAGAGCCAGTTCGAATCGCTGCCGCTGGCCGACTACATGCGACGGGTCGGACGCGCGATCCCGAACATGAACCGCATCTTCTCGCTCTTCCGCGACGACCAGATCCTGCCGATGGTCGGCATCCTCGCGCAGCTCGATCCCGAGGATCTGGTGGTCACTTTCGACGGCCTCCTGAAAACGGCGTTTCCGCGCGAACTCAAGAACATGCTCGACCTCCTCGAGGAAGGCCTCGGCGAGCCGGTAGATGTCGAATTCGCCCACGACGGCGACGCCTTCTACATGCTCCAGTGCAGGGCCCTCAGCCGCGGCGCATTGGCACAGCGGGTCGAGGTGCCGTTGGATGTCAGTGAGGAGCACAAGATCTTCACCGCCAATCGCTACGTCCAGATGGGCCAGGCGCGCGACCTCGAGTACGTGGTTTTGGTCGATCCGCGCGACTACGAAGAGCTCGGTACTCGCGAGGAGATGCTTCGCGTCGCCCGCGCCGTCGGCGCGGTCAATAAGACGTTGCCCCAGCGCCGCTTCCTGATGATGGGCCCAGGCCGGTGGGGCAGCCGGGGCGATATTCGGCTCGGCGTGCCGGTGACCTACGCCGACATCTGTCACACCTCGATCCTGGTCGAAATCGCCCGCAAGAAGGGCTCGTATCTCCCGGACGTGAGCTTCGGCACTCACTTTTTCAACGATCTCGTGGAGTCTGGGATCAACTACCTGCCGCTCTACCCCGACGACCCGGAGGTGGTGTGGAGCGATGCATTCCTCAACGACTCCGCCAATTGCCTGGCGGAGGTGGCGCCCGAATTTGCCGATATGGAGCATGTGGTGCGGGTTATCCGGGTTGCAGATGCGGCGGACGGCCGGCTGCTTCAGGTCGTCATGGACGCGGAAACGGACAAAGCCCTGGCGTTTCTAGCTCCCCCGAGCTGACGTTCATCCGGGCACGGGCACGGAGACGTAGACGGGATGGAGGACTACGCTTCCCGCACCCACCGCACCAGGTCTTTGAACTTCGGCTTCGAGCCGTGCATCAGGATTCCGACCCGGTAGATCTTGGCCACGATCCAGGTGCAGAAGAGAATAGCGCCCACCATCAAAACCACCGACGCCGCGAGCTGAATCGGCGGCACCTGGGTCAGGGTCATGCGCAGGAACATCAGCATCGGTGTGAAGAATGGGATCAGCGACAGCACCACCGACAGGGTGCCGTCGGGTTGATTGATAATCAGTACCATCATCACCAGCGGCACCATCAAGAACATGGTCACCACGCCCTGAAAATTCTGCGCCTCCTGCTCGGTGTCGAAGGCGGCACCGATGCCGGCGTACAGGGTGCCGTAGAGCAGGAAGCCGAGCACGAAGTAGACAACGAAGAAAAACAGCAGCTGGGCGGGGACTGCGGGCAGCTCCATGCCGCTGATGCCGACCGCCGCGACCGCGCCAGGGGCCGAAATCGCCGCCATCAAGACTGACCAGATCAGGAACTGAGTGAGACCGACGGCGCCAATGCCGAGGATCTTACCGAGCATCAGCTCGAAGGGCTTGACCGTCGACACGATCACCTCGACGACGTGCGAGCTCTTCTCCTCGAGGACCCCGCGCATGACATACATGCCGTACAGCAGCACCGTCATGTAGATGATCATCACGAAGACGTAGGCCAGCAAGAACGTCTGGCCCTGGTCACGGGTTTCTTCGCCACCCTTGCCGAGCTTGAAGGTGTTGAGCCCGACCCGGCGGGTGAGCTCACGCACCGCTTCGGGGTCGAGACCGGCACCGGTCAGCCGGTCGGCGACCATGACGTTGTTGACCGATCGCTCGATCACGGTCAGCAGCTTGAAGGCGGCCACGTTGGGCGCGATGTATTCGGGCTGGCCTTCGTCGGGCATGGTGGCCGGGATCACCAGCACGCCGTCGAAGCTTTTTTTCTGGACTTCGGTCTTGAGCCGTTCACGGGTCACCGTAGGGTTGGGTCCCGGTTCCTGGAGGACCAGGGTCACGCTGAGCTTTTCGTCGTCCCCGGATAGCAGGCGCCCTACCTCGTCCTGGACCGGTTCGAAGAATCGGCCCGAGAGATCGAGCACCGCGACCGAGAACTCACCACCGGCGCGGGTGGCAAACCAGGCGGGGAGGATCATCACCGCACCGAGAAAGATCGGCACCAGAATGGTCGAGATCCAGAATGCCTTGGTTTTGACCCGCTCGAGGTATTCGCGACGAATGACCGCCGACAATCTATTCAGCATGGGTGCGGTCCTCCTCCACGGCGCGGATGAAGATGTTCTCGAGATCCGGGATGAAACGGGTGAAGCTTTCCACCTGACTGCGGTCGACCAGCGCCCGCAGCAGGTCCCTGGGCTCTCGACCCTCTTCGAGCTCGAGGACCCTCTCGTTACCGAGCGGGTGGACCGAGGTCACCCCGGGGAGGGCGGCAAGCTCGCTTTCCGGGAGATCTGACTGCACACGCCAGGTGTTGCCGCCGTAGTCTTCGCGGATGCGGTCGAGCGAGCCGAGGAGGATCGGTCGCGCCCGGTTGATCAGGCAGATATCGGAGCACAGCTCATCGACCTGTGGCAAGACGTGGGTCGAAAGAACGATGGTCACGCCCTCTGAGGCCATTTCTTGCAGCAGATCCTTGAGCGCGCGGGTGTTGATCGGGTCGAGGCCCGAAAATGGTTCGTCGAGAATCAGCAGCGGCGGCCGGTGGAGGATGGTGCCGATGAACTGAATCTTCTGTTGCATCCCCTTCGACAAATCCTCGACCTTGTGGGTTCCCCACTCGCCGAGCTCGAAACGTTCGAGCCACGCCGCGGCGCGCTTCTTCGCCTCGCCCGGACGGATGCCGCGGATCGTGCCCAGATAGACCAGGTGCTCGAGCACCTTCATCTTTTTGTAGAGCCCCCTTTCCTCGGGGAGGTAGCCGATGATGCGCCGTCGGTCGTCATCCACCGCCTGGCCGTCGAGCAGCACGGTGCCGCTGTCAGAGGCGATGATCCGCATCACCATCCTGATCGTGGTTGTCTTGCCGGCCCCGTTCGGGCCCAGCAGCCCGAAGACAGAACCACGCGGAACCGAGAAGCTGATGTCGTCGACCGCCACATGGTCCCCGTATCGCTTGCACAGGTTTTGAATTTCCAGAATCGAATCCACTCTGCCCCCTTGTACAGCGTCGGAGCATACTACGCGCTACACACTCCGTTGTTCCACCACCCATGTCCGCCCGGATTTCGAATTGCACCACCAAGACGCCAAGACCACCAAGAAGACACAGACGAGTTTTCTGAGTTGTTGGCTGCCCCATCACAACCCAATCGCTCGAACTATGGGTGCGAGTTGCCTTATCTCTTGATCCCATTCTGATGACACAGGAATTCGTTGGTGTTCTTGGTGCCTTCGTGGTGAAACGGCCATACCGGCGATGCTCTTGATTCCAGCAGGGCCTTGTGGCAGAATGCCCTCCCTTGGCTGCGCCGATAGCTCAATTGGATAGAGCATCTGGCTACGGACCAGAAGGTTGGGGGTTCGAGTCCCTCTCGGCGCGCCACTTACATCCCCGCCACAGGCAACTTGGATCGCCGTGCTCGCTTGTACGCGTTGCGGCGCCTGAGGCGCCGCGTCTCGTCGGATCCTGCGGGTGGTCGTAGGCCGACCACCACCCGCCCTACCTTTTCGTCCACGACCACAAGCCGCAGTCTCTCGACGAGTTCGAGTCCCTCTCGGCGCGCCACTTACTTCCTCGCCAAAATCAACTTGGATCGCCGTGCTCGCTTGTACGCGTTGCGGCGCCGTTCGGTTATGCCCTGCAGAATTCGTCATGCTGTAACGGCGCCGCGTCTCGGCGGATCCTGCGGGTGGTCGTAGGCCGGTCTCCGACCACCCTTGCGGTGGCTCGTTTTTTTTCCGTCTCACGCGCGACACGTTTTCGGCGGATTCTAGCGCCTGAGCCGAGATTCAGGCTGGCCCCATCTCACGCCTCTTCTCAAACCAATCTGGGAACGCGAGAGCCGGTGTCGAAAGGTGCGTCGCTCAAGGCGGTTCTTGGTTTTTCCCCATCGCTCAGAACAGCCGTGAGTCTTCCGATTCCTCGCACCTGCACCTGGTCTCAACAGCCAGGATCATCAGTTGCAGACGAACGTCGTTGAATCCCTCAACGTCGTGGGGAATACCCCCCCTTGCCGTGGTTTGACAAAAGTCCTCTGCCTCCCGGTCACCGTGTCGCGCACCGTAATGTCCCACCCTGCATCGGTGAAGCCGCCAAGCCAGACCCACCATGTACCGGTCAACCCACACCCGTCGGCCACGCGCATGACGATTTGGATGCCGGAAGGGTTGTTCTGGAACCCGGCCGTCGCGTTGATGTTCTCTACCGGCGTCCAGATCAAATCCTGGGTTACCGGCGGGTTGGAAAAGTCGGTCCACTCTCCTACGAACTCGAAACGCCCATTTCGCAGGCAGACCACGCCATTCTCCAGGTCCTGAATGCAGGGGCCCGTTCCACCCTCATCGTCGGTGATAATCAGCAGGGCAGAGTCTGGGAGGCTTACGCCGCCGGTCGGATCGGAGAGCTCCAAATTGACGGTTCTGTCCCCGTCGCTCTCGAGATTGTCGATGATCTCAACATCGAAGGTCTTTGTGTCGTCGTCGCCATCCGCCCACGAAAGAACCCCGGAGGCTTCATTGTAATCGATGCCCTCGATGGCAGTCCCATCGCTGGTGCTGTAATTGGCCGAGACCGCACCCTCGTTGCCTTCCCAGCGCGTGACCCCGACGGTAGCGCTACCGTCGCCTTCGTTGACCATCTGCTGAGGCTCATCAAAGTAGAGGTCTCCCGGTCCCGGGTATGGATACTGCTTTACCTCGGCACCGCTGTTCCGGAAGACGAAATCACCATCGTTCGACACTCCACGTCCGTTTGAGGTCGGATCTTCATTTCGGAGCATGACTCCATCGAGAATGAGCCTGCCCTTCGGCGCAACCAAGAAGACCCGGCCGCCATTACTTTCAGCGATCCGCGCTCCTCCGATAATAACGCTGCGGTCCCACCCGTTTCCGGTGATCGCGATCATCGATGTGATCTCGGGCAGCGGGCTCTCAACGACGATTCTGAAATCCGCCGCAAATACGATCTCGTCTGCCTCGCCGTTTGAGTTGGCGAGGGTGATCGCCTCGCGCAAAGACCCCGCTCCGGTGTCGGCGTCGTTGGTCACGGTAAACGTCTCCGAGTAGGCGACTGATGTAACAATGGATATCGCGGCAAACAACCCAAATACGATTCGCATGGTTCTCATGATCTCTCCCTTGTTGGTCTATCAATCCAGAATGCTGGCAGGCGCCGGCACCTATTGCAGCAGAGACAAAAACATCCCTTACTGGGACGTCATTACCGTAATAATAACACGTAGCACCCTGCAGGATGTTGAGTAAAAGCGACCCGCGTCACAGGCGCCACGGTCTCGGATCCGACCTGGTTGGCGAACGGAGACCGACGACCTTGCGAGAAATCCCCACGACTTTTCACGGAGCCACCTCACCACTCGCGGATGAAGGCTGTGTGAGGACAGTGTTGGGAGGCGGAGTATGACGCCCTACATATGTATTTTCTCTTCCGCGGTTTGTCGGTCGTGAAATCTGCCGGGTTCCTGCGCCCGACGCAACTGTTATGTCTAGGAATCGTCCTTGGCTGAGACGCGACAACCACCAACTCCGGCACGCGAATCTCGCGAAATGTTCCGCGCGCTCTACGTACTGGCCGTGGCCGGCGTCATAGACTGCGACCGTTGCCCACGCCGGGGGCGGAACCGTTTCTGTGCCAATCTGATAGGCGAACAGGACGGTGGAGGGAATGCCGTGTCGCAACCGCTCGTAATCGATAAAAGATGCAAGCGTTCCGTCAGCCACAATCACCGCGCCCCTTTGACTAGCCTCTTTCAGGCTGGATGCTACGGCTCGAACTGGTGGGGATTCGATCCGGCGGTATTCTTCCAGGGACGGCCAAGCTGCCACGAAGACTCCAACGCAGATCACCGCTACCGCTGGAGCCGCCAGTTTTCTCAACAGGAAGGCTATTCCGAGAACCGCGAATCCAGATCCGAGCGCGATAATGGGTAGAGCGTATCGGACATTTCCCGCGTACGAAAACTCGTAGACTGTGACCACCAGGGGACCGAGCCCTAGTAGCGCAACAAATACTGCACCTCGGAATTGCCTCCGGTAGCGATGGAGTCCACCCAGGCCCAGGAACACGAGCCCGATCCACACGAGGGAGATCTCAGGTCTTAGAAATGCCCGTGCCAACCCGGAATCTGAAAACATCAGCTCTGCTCCGGCAAGTTCACCGAAGTGGTACTCTGCGTGCTCCTCCAGGGCGTGCCAAAGAGGCCACGCACCTCCTGCGTCGATTGCTACCGCTCCGAATGCCATTAACACCACCATCACCAACGGTGTGACCACGAGTGATCGTTCCATCGAGGATTTCGAAACGAAGATCCTGTAGCCCATCACCGCTGCAATTGGCGGAAACAGGTGGGGACGTGTCAGCAGACAAAGGCCACCCAGAAGGGAACCGACTCCAGCTCCGCGAGACCCTCCGTCCGCGCGAAACCAGAATGCACAGGCGCACACAAGGAAAGCCGTCGCCAACGGCCCGCTGAACGCACGACTGCTCAAGAAAAGCGTTGCCGGCGTGAAAATGTAGAGGGCGGCCGCCGCAACTGCCAGGTCGCGCCGCAGCCAAATGGCGAAAAGACCAACAAGCGGAAACACCACCCACAGGCTCGCCGCTAGACTGACGATCTGAAGCGCCAACGTAGGTTCTCCCACCACCACGTGCACGAGTTTCCCGAGAGCGATCCACAGAGGAAACCAGGGTGGGTGGGGGTGGTGAGCTATGACATCGAAATTCAGGACCGCACACCCGAAATACGCTTCGTCCTGCTCCCAGATCGAAGCCGGGAACGCAAGCACCCGAGAAATGGCGATGGCGACGACAAGCAGCGCTGTGGCCCACAAATCCCGGTGCCGACTCGATAGGCCGAATAAATACGGCGTGAAGAGTGGATTTGGTGGATCAACTCCCTCTCGCGGCCCCCACCAGGGCCGATCAGGATTGGAAGTGCCCCCTCGTCTCATGTTTCGATCGCCACCTGAACCAACCTCTTGATGACTTTACGATTCAAGGCGCAGACCTCAGTCTCGGCCTTTCAATCAGCGCCTCTTTTCCGTTTGTGGGCGCCGAAGAAGTGAGCTGCCAATCCAAAAAATCACCACAGTTGTTGTGCATCAGATGGTGGAGATTCATAGTGCCGGATATGCGGCGGGCGAAGCCCAGGGGCCAAGGAATGAGTTGATACACTTGGTGGGTGGCCGTCGGAACTTATGAACACCTGATCCTTGGTCGAACGAGGTGATGGGCTCGGCGAACAATCGTGGATGGTTCCAGAGTTGTTGTTGACGAGCATGTGCAGATATTAGTATAAGTGAGGAAATTTGGTTCTAAATCTAACGACCCTATAGTGGGTTTCTTTCTCCGACGATCAGGGGGCCAGGTTTTGAGGGGGACGCGAATTCATTCAGGAGGGGACCCTTCGCGCGAGGCCGGTCTGCGCCGGCGCCTCCAACCGGCTACGGACGGTGATTGCTGATGATGGGGTTGTCTGAGCTCTCGCCGCATACGAGGCCTCAGTATCATCGGCAGCAACAGGTGGCTCCACGGCTCCCCGTCGACGGGACGGTAGCATTGCGTGGGTGGATCGTCGCCTCTTGGGTCTTCTGTGTACTCATCCTTGGCTCCCTTCCGGTGACCGGGCTCTCAGAATTTGAACGTCCTTGGTTTCGTCGTGTCGCGAGACGAGTGGGGGTCCCCTGTGGTGGCGACGCACTGAATGGGTTCTGCGCGGCCAGGGAAAGCGGAGCCATTTGTTCCGGCGATCCTGCCTCTCCCTTATACGACGCCGACTGTTTTACCGGCGAAACGCTGCGAAGCCCTAAACCTGACGCCGCCTGCAGACTCAAGGGCGAACCCTGCGAAATCCACGTGGCCATCAATCGTATGGGATCCATGTATGAATCGCAGGCCTACGACAACGATGTAATGTTGGGCGTTATTCTCGCCTACTGGGACGCCAAGTACTGGGACCTTTCCGATCGGTGGGGTGCGCATGGTCTCGACGGGTACGTAGTTTATGCGATTGTCAGATGTGCTATGAGGTTCCATCAAGAAATAGAAATTCGCCCGACGACCCGGTTGGCCCTCGAATACATGTTAAGAGATCATGCCGACCGTGGCCTGCCAACCACAGTCGACAATGGTGAGCGATGGTTCCACGGTGGTGAAAACGCCTGGAACACGTGGTCCGAGGACTATCTGGCCTTCGCCCTCGGTTACGCGGCAGCTGACGCCTGGTTCGCCTCCGCCTGGTACGAGGGCCCCTATTTCGGCGATTACTACGAAAAGGTGGGCGAGGCTGTCAATCTCACTTTCAGCATCAGTCATCGCGAACCGCAGACTCTTAGATTCGAGATCGACGCCGACCCCTTGATCCCGGCAGACCGCCATCACGTGATGATCCGAAATCACGGAGAGTACAGCCCGGTTTATGCCATGGCGATAATTGCACGTCTTTGGGATATCAACAGTGTCTACCAGGCGGCGTCGCTGCCCGCACGTTACGACTGTTTCAACAAGCCGGATACCCTCGATGCCCTGTACGAGTGGCTGACGCTAAAAATCGAGCCCAATCCGGTTGGATCTGGGTACGTGTTCCGAACCGATGCCTGCGAACGAAATGACGGCGAAATCTCGTTCTGCGACGATCGTCGTGGCGACCCCGAAGGGAGCCCCGGGGATCAGCGTGAGCCCGGACATTACCCTTTAGATCGCATAATGCCCGCCTTTTGTGTCACCGATCACCTGGAGTACTTTGGTCCGTCCTGTGACTTTGTCGGGCCGGCAGGCATTGCCCAGAGAGAATTTAACTACTACTTTAACTGTGTCTTTCAATTCGTCGAGTAGACACCCGGCAAGTTATGCAGTTGAGTAGGGAACGAATGACCTCCCTGAGGCGAGCGGAGCCGCACTTGACCGTACGTCGAGCACCCAGAAGAGAGAAGACCCCGCCGGGCGCGATGATTTGCTGGCCTCTCCATCTCGTGGGGAACGAGTCCCTCTCGGCGCGCCACTTTTCATTCAAACAAGGTTCGATTGAAAGGTGTCATGGCGTAGCTCGAAGAGCGAAGCCGGACTCCACCCACCCGCTGGACTCGCTCTCTTCAAGAGACCGTCTGTCGCCGCTTCCCGGCTCTGCACTGCTCGCTTGGCCGAGTTGCTCGCGCGCATAGCGCGCGGCGCCGCGTCACCACGGATGAAGCGGGAGATCGTAAGCGGACTCCTACCCGCCTTCACTTTTGCGATTCGTTCAAGGCCCCGGATTAATTGAGACAGAGATTCTGTTTTAGGATACAATATCGTGCAGCTACGCGGGCGGCAACAATTGAGAAGGACCATTGATCGGGGGAGCGGGGGAATGATCGGACAGACTCTATCCAGGTACAAGATCACCGGCATGCTCGGCGAGGGCGGCATGGGTGTGGTTTACCGGGCGGAAGATCCGGAGCTCGGTCGTGAGGTCGCGCTCAAGCTGCTGCCGGCAGAGATGGCCGACAATCCGAAGAGGCTCGAGCGCTTCCGCCGTGAGGCCAAGGCGGTTGCCGCGATCAACCACCCCAACATCGTCACGATCCACTCGATCGAATCGGTCGAAACGACCCACTTCCTGACGATGGAAATGGTCGAAGGCAAGAGCCTCGACCACATCATCCCACCCGGTGGGATGCCGTTGGCCAAGGTCTTCGAAATCGCCGTTCCGCTTGCCGACGCGCTGTCGTCCGCGCACGAATGTGGCATTGTCCACCGCGACCTCAAACCCGCCAATGTGATGATCACCCAGGAGAACCGGATCAAGGTCCTCGATTTTGGGCTCGCCAAGCTGGTCGAGGACCCTGACGCGGAGACGGGCGACCCGGCCCTTACCGCTGTTCCGACCGAGCTCACCGCCGAAGGGATGGTCATGGGCACCGCGCCCTACATGTCGCCTGAGCAGGTCGAGGGCCGGGCAATGGACCATCGCACTGACATCTTCTCGCTCGGGATCGTGCTCTACGAAATGGCGACCGGCAAGCGACCGTTTGCCGGCGATACGTCGGCGGCGCTGGTTTCGAGCATCTTGCGCGACTCGCCGCCAACCGTGACCGAGATCAACGAATCGCTCCCACGCCACCTCGCGCGTATCATCCAGCACTGTCTGGAAAAGGACCCCGAAGCGCGCTATCAGTCGGCCAAGGACGTCCGCAACGAGCTCAAGAGCCTGCGGCGCGAGGTCGAATCGGGGTCGGTGACTACGGGCAGCGGGGCCATCCACATATCTGCGCCACGATCACCTGGCGTCCGGCGATACGGGTTGTGGGCCGCCGCCGGGTTTGCCGCGGTCGTGATCCTCGCCGCCGGATGGTGGTTGGGGGGTGGCGCCGACAGGGCACCGGCGGCCGGGGACGAGAGAGCTCGTGGTCTCAGCGCGGACGGCGCCTCCGCAGCCTGGAGCGACGCGCCGTCGGTCGCGGTGCTGCCGTTTGCCAATCTGAGCTCCGATCCCGACAACGAGTACTTCACCGACGGTCTGACCGAGGAGCTGATCGGCGCCCTCGCCAACGTCGAGGGACTTCGCATTCCCGCCCGGACCTCGGTCTACGCACTCAAGGACACAAACCTCGACATACAGGAGATCGGGCGCCGCCTCGGGGTCGACAATATTCTCGAGGGCAGCGTACGGAAAGCCGGCGATCAGCTTCGCATCAGCGTCCAGCTGATCAAGGTGTCCGACGGTTTCAACCTGTGGTCGGAGACCTATGACCGGCAGTTCGAAGATGTCTTCGTCATCCAGGGCGAGATTGCCGGCAATATCGTCGAGGCCCTACAGCTGACCCTGAGCCCGGTCGAGAAACAGGCCCTGCGCTCCGAACGCACGACCGATTTCAAGGCCTACGAGTACTACCTGCGCGGCCGCGGTCATTACCGGCGCCGAACCCGTACGGATTTTGAGTCGGCACGGGAGATGTTCTCGAAGGCGATCGAAATCGATTCCGGCTACGCGCTGGCGTGGGCGGGTCTGGCCGACACTTACACCGAGTTCTGGCGCAACTACGAGAGTACGGAAGAAAACCTCGCGCAAGCCGAAGAAACGAGCCGGGAAGCGGTCGAGCTCGATCCCAAACTCGCCGAAGCACACGCTGCGCGCGGGTTTGCCCTCGGCCAACGTCAGCTCTACGACGAGGCGGCTGCGGAATTCCGGCGCGCCATGGAGCTCAATCCCCGTCTCTTCGAGGCCTACTATTACTACGGCACTGTCGCCTTTGCGGCGGGCAGGCTCGAGACCGCAGCTGAGATGTTTGAGAAGGCGACCGAAGCAGCGCCGGACGAGATCAGGGCCCTCCAACTTCTGCCCCAGATCTACACGCGACTCGGCCGGGAAGCCGCTGCGGCGGCTGCCAACCGACAGCGGGTGGAGGTTGTCGAACGGAGGCTCGAGTTCAACCCCGACGATGTGCCGATGCTGCTCGATGGCGCCAGCGCCCTGGCAGCCCTGGGCGAGCGCCAGCGCAGCCTCGAGTGGGCATCACGGATTCTGGACAAGGCCGACGACGATGCCCTGGTCCTCTACAATCTCGCCTGCCTCTACTCGCTGGCCGGTGAGGTGACCTCGGCCCTCGAGGCGCTCGAAAAATCGTATGCGGCCGGGCTCGCAGATCCCGAGTGGATGCGGCAGGATTCGGACCTCGACAACATCCGCAAGCACGCGCGCTACAAGGAGCTGGTGAAACGCATGGAAGCCGGCACCTGATCTGTTAGCCTCACGGGGGACCCAGATGATCGGCCGCACGCTGCTCCACTACGAGATCCTCGAGAAGCTCGGCGAGGGTGGAATGGGCGAGGTGTGGCTGGCCCGTGACACCCGGCTCGATCGCGAGGTGGCAATCAAGGTGCTGTCGCCGGAGGTTGCTGCCGATCCCGAACGGCTCGAACGGTTTCGTCGCGAGGCCAAGGCGGTCGCGGCCCTCAACCACCCCAACATTGTCACCATCCACTCGGTCGAAGAGGAGAACGACGTTCCCTTCTTCACGATGGAGTTCGTGGAGGGTGAAACGCTGTCGCGAATCATCCCAAAGGAGGGGCTCGACCCCAGACGCTTCCTCGACCTCGCCATCCCAATTGCTGACGCGGTCAGCGCCGCCCACGAAAGCGGCATCACCCACCGCGACCTCAAACCCGGCAATATCATGGTGTCCGGCAGGGGCCGACTCAAGGTCCTGGACTTCGGCCTTGCCAAGGTCTCCCGCGAGGAAACGAAAAAAGTGCATTCGGACTCCCATCTCGAAACCGAGTTTCTGACCTCGGAGGGCCAGGTCCTTGGCACCACGCCCTACATGTCCCCGGAACAGCTCAAGGGCGAGCCGATTGATCAACGATCGGACATCTTCTCGCTGGGCACGATCCTTTACGCCATGGCCACCGGCAAGCACCCGTTCCTCGCCGACAGCTCGGCCGAGGTGATCTCGTCCATCCTCAGCCACCACCCTCCCGAGGTCAGCGAAATCAAGGACGGGTTGCCCGACTATCTCAGCGGCGTCATCAAACGTTGTCTGGAGAAGGACCCCGAGCACCGCTACCCATCGGCGCGTGGGCTCGAGGACGATCTCGTCAAACTCCGTGACGGTATCCACAGTGGCAGCTGGCCGCAAACAGTCGTTATCTCAGACCCGGCGAAAGAAGGCCGGCTCGCCATCCATGTCCCGAGGTGGGCTCTGGCCGTGGTTGCGGTGGTAGCCGTCGTCGTCGCCGGTGTGATGACGGTCGGCAAAGTCATCTCGAAACCACCGGCGCCGCTTCGGACTCTGGCGGTGGTGCCTTTCGCCAACCTCACCGGCGATGCCGAGCTGGATAGCCTTGCAGAGGGAATGTCCGCCGGGCTCCTCAACCGCCTTCGAGAGCAGGAGGGCCTGCAAACGGTGGGCAGATCGGAGGCGTGGAGCGCTCGTGACCGCAGCCCCAGCGAACTTGCAGAGGAGCTCGGTGTCGGTTCCGTGGTCGGCGGCGAGATCCTGAAGGAAGGGAGCCGGCTCGAATGCACGGTGAGCCTGACCGACACCGCCACCGGGCTGGTTCTGTGGTCCCACACCTACACGGCACCGGGTGGCGAAATCTTCGGGCTGCAGCGGGTGATGGCCAGCGACCTGGCGACCTTCCTTTCGATTCCGCTGTCAGAGGATGATCGTCGCCGATTCGCGCGCGGCTCCCGGGGCGCCGATCAGGCTTTTGACTTCTACGTGACCGGGCGACGGTTCCTCGACAGCGTTGACCAGTTCCGCGGACCCGATGCGGCCGCAGAAAACTTCCGCCAGGCGCTGCGTCTCAACCCGGATTTTGCGCTCGCCCACGCAGGGCTGAGCGAGGCGCTGTGGGAGATCTACCTGCGGGACCTCGATAGGGCGGCGCTGGACGAGGCCGAGGGTCACGCCGAGAAGGCCCGAGAAATTGCCCCGGAGATGCCGGAGGCGCGGCTGGCGTTGGCCCGTGTCTACCGAACCACGGGCCGCCATGATGATGCGGTGGAAGAGGTCGAGGCGGTGCTCGCCAATCACCCGCGGGCGGATCTAGTGCAGCGGGAGTTGAGCAGGAACTATGAGCGAGCCGGAGATCTCGTGAATGCCGAACAATCGCTTCGCGCCGCCGCGTCGCTGCGCCCGGGCGATTGGATCAACTGGAACGTACTCGGCAACTTCCTCGCCGACGCCGGCAAATATGAGGAGGCGCGCGACGCCTACGTACAGGCGGCCGAGGTGGCTCCCCCGGATGTGGTCATGCCGCGGGAGAAGCTCGCGACCTACCACCTTCAGGTCGGCGAAATCGACACCGCGATCGACATTTACGAAAGCCTCCCGAAGCCCATCCGCAGCCCACGGCTGGCATCGAATCTGGCCACCGCCTACTTTTTCTCCGACCATCCGGAGAGGTGGCCAAGGGCGGAAGAAAATTATCTGCTCGCAGTGCGGCTGAGCCCGCAGGACCCGATGTACCAGGCCAATCTCGGCGATCTCTACCAGCGTCTCGAGCGCCCCGAGGAGGCCCAGGAGAGGTACCGGCTGGCGTGCGAGCTCCTCGAGGGGTGGGTGGCCGATGACCCCGACAATCCGGAGTCATTGTCGGACCTGGCCTTCTACTCGGCAAAGTCACATGACTGTTCCCGGGCGATGACCCTGGTCCCACAGCTCGAGGCGCTGCTCCCCGACACGGGCCCTAGCGCCCATATGCTGGCCTACATCAACGCGTTGTGCGGCGAGGAAGATGCCGCCATCGAGGCGCTGACGAGAGCGATCGCCCTCGGTGAGTCGACGGAGCTGGTCCGCCAGGAGGACGAATTTCGTTCCCTCCGCGACCGGCCCGAATTTCAAGCCCTCGTGGGAGGCCTCGGGTAACGGACGTCAGTCCTTCCAGACGATGCGCGGATCGAAGGTCGCGATCTTTTGCGCCTTGACTCCATCGGCACACGCATACACCGTGATCGAATATGGCCATTCGGCATTTGGGAAGTCCGGTTTCTTGTCGGGCTGAACCTTGATCTCGGTCTTTCCGCATTCGATATCGACATCGCCGAAGTAATTGGCCGTGCCCCCACCCTTGGAGGGGTCGTAGCGGAGTTCCCAGAAGAGTTCGTCATACGGACTGTAGTTGAACGTCGACCAATTGATCTTCTTCGGTTTGTCCGGCTTGTTCCGCCAAATTCTCGCGTTCAGAGGATCGACCATGATCAATGGTCTTCCGGTGGCTTCGGTGAGGAGTTTGAGCCGGACGAGCTTGTTGTCGCCAGCGTGTGCAGAACCCGCCAACGCGCCACTGAAGACGGCCAGGACGACGGCGGCGGCGAGGGTGTACCTGACGGCTGTGAATCGACGATTTCCGTGCATTGCAACCTCCAAGGTGTCGGCGAGAGCCGATGGGCGCTCAATTTGGGTCAATGCTCGAGACAATCTGCGTCGAGCCCAGCGGCTTCAGATTATCGGATCAAGGTCGGCCGCCGACCCAATAATCAGTAAACAAAGATCAGTACGGCAATCGCGATCACTTGTTTCGCGGTTGGTGAGGACTGATTGCTGATCGGTGGTTACTTAGACGTTAAAGAAGAACTCCACAACATCGCCGTCACAAATCTCATGATCCCTGCCGACGGTACGCACCCGGCCGCGGCTCTGGATTTCGTGCAGGTCCCCGGCCTCGATCAGCTCGTTCGCCGACGCCACCTTGGCGCGGATGAAACCCTTTTCCATGTCGGAGTGGATCTTGCCGGCGGCGGTTGCGGCCGCGGTGCCGCGCGGGATTTCCCATGCCTGTAGCTTGCTCTTGGCGATTGTGTAGAAGGCGACGAGACCGAGGAGGTCGAAGGCTGAGCGTATGACCCGGGCGAGGCCGGTCTCGGTGAACCCGAGCTCATCCATGAACTCTGCCCTTTCTTCGAGCTCGAGTTCGGCGAGCTCGAGCTCGAGCTCGACGTCGACCGCCAGGAGGCGGGTGTCGGGTTCTCTATCGGTGAGCGCAGCGACACTGTGTTCGTCGCCTTCGCTGGCGATGTTCGCGACGTAGAGCACCGGCTTGCCGGAGAGCAAGCCGGCCGTCTTGAGCTCCCGCAGGTCACGGTCGTCGAGACCGCATTGGCGGAGTGGCTGACCTCGTTCGAGGGCCTCCCGCCACGACGTCATTCGCCGTTTTTCGTTCTCGTGCTTGGCGGGGTAGGTCTGCCAGTCTCGCTTCCGCTTTTCCATCGCGCGGCCGAGGACCTCGAGGTCGGCAAGCATGAGCTCGGTATCGATCACCTCCGCATCGCGCACCGGATCGACGTCCGAAAAGACGTGCGCTACATCCGCCTTGGCGAAGCAGCGGATGACATGGACGATGGCGTCGACCTGCCGGATCTCGCCGAGGAACTGGTTGCCGAGACCTTCGCCCTTGCTGGCGCCCTCGACCAGCCCCGCGATGTCGATGAAGCGGATTGTCGCCGGGGTGGATTTCTCCGGTGACAGCACCTGCCCGAGAGCGTCGAGACGTGGATCCGGAACTGGAACCACACCGACGTTTGGGTTGATCGTGGTAAATGGGTAGTTCGAGACCTCGGCGCCGCCCGCGGTGAGGGCGTTGAAGAGCGTCGACTTGCCGACGTTGGGCAGCCCGACGATTCCGACGGAGAGCATGACCGGATTGTACTCCGGTATGGGTTGGAGTGAACAGTTGCAAGCCCGCTCCTGTAGACGTTGCGCAAAACGGGGAGTCTGTTCAAACGGCCGCGCCGATTTGCGACAGAGAGAGTGGATTCGTTGTTAGCTGCTTGAGTATCACCTCAATTGACCAATTGCCAAAACATGTTATTCTCATTTTCAGGTAGGAAAATTTTCACCATGTTCTCTCCCTGGACGACCATCGTTCATGACACTGGGTATCCGGCCTTCGGCATGGATTGCCTGCCGAATCAGAGGACAATCGACCGATGAAGAGATCCGCTCGTTCCGGAGAGAAGCGAGAAGATCTCCAACTCGTCGACGGTTCGAAGGTTGCCGTTATAGGCGGAGGGCCGGCCGGGTCTTTCGTCAGCTATTTCCTCCTCGAGATGGCTGAAAGGAGCGGCCTCGAGCTCGATGTCGAGATCTTCGAACCACGAGACTTCTCATGTGTGGCTCCAAAGGGCTGCAATATGTGCGGAGGAATCATCTCGGAAACGCTGGTCCAGAACCTGGCTGCCGAGGGCATCAACCTCCCCTCGACGATCGTCCAGAGAGGGATCGAATCGTACATGCTGCACATGGACGTCGGCAGCGTGCGCATCGAGACCCCTGTTCAGGAGAAGAGAATCGGTTCCGTTTACCGGGGCGCCGGTCCTCGTGATTTGAAGACCAGTAAGTGGGGGAGCTTCGACAACCACATCGAACAGCTGACGGTAGCCAAAGGCGCTCGCGTGACCCGGGAGCGGGTCGTCGACGTGTCCCTCAACGGCGGTCGGCCGAAGATCGCCGTCAAGGGTGGGCAACCAGAACCCTACGACCTTCTGGTGGTTGCTGTCGGCGTCAATTCGACGGTGCTCAAGCTCTTTACCGAAAATGGGCAGGGCTACAAGCGCCCCGAAACAACCAAGACCTTTATCACCGAGTACTACCTCGGGGAAGAGACCATCGAAAAGACCCTGGGTGATTCGATGCATGTCTTCCTCCTCAATATTCCGAGGCTGGAGTTTGCGGCGATCATCCCCAAGGGCGACTATGCAAGCGTCTGTTTGCTGGGGGAGTCGATCGACAAGGAGCTCGTGCAGTCATTCCTTAACTCGCCGCAGGTCAAGGCCTGCATGCCGGACGACTGGTCTTCTGATCCGCGTTCGTGTCAGTGTTCACCAAAGATCAGCGTGGGTGCGGCGAACCAACCGTTTTCCGATCGGCTCGTCTTTGTCGGCGATTGCGGGGTGACTCGGCTCTACAAGGACGGCATCGGCGCCGCCTACCGCACCGCCAAAGCGTGTGCGACAACGGCGGTGTTCGAAGGGATTTCAGAGGCGGATTTTCGTCGTCATTATTGGCCCGTCTGCCGCTCGATCAACACCGACAACTCGATCGGGAAGCTGAGCTTCGCCGTCACGCGGCAAATTCAGAGGTGGCGATTCGCTCGCCGTGCGCTCCTTCGCATGACGGAAAGAGAACAGAAAAAATCAGAGCATCGGCGAGACATGAGCCAGGTTCTGTGGGACATGTTCACGGGAAGCGCTCCCTACCGGGATATCGTCACCCTGGCCATGCATCCCCGGTTTCTGGCACGCCTGACGTGGGAGATGGCGGTTTCGGCGATAAGTTCACACGGGCGGAGAATTGAGGGGGAGGTCGATGGGAACGGGAGATCTGGGTAAGACCTACGGTGACGGCGAGGTCATCACTCGACAGGGGGATACCGGCGATTGCATGTTCGTCATTCAGCAGGGAAAGGTCCAGGTTCTGGTGGAAAAGGACGGTTTTGAAACCCCGTTGCGGGTGGCAGGCGAGGGCGAATTCTTGGGGGAGATGGCGATCTTCGATCGCGAAGAACGGTCGGCCACCCTTCGGGCTCTGGGTGAAGCGCGGCTCCTCACCATCGACAAAAAGAACTTTCTCAAAAGGGTGCACAAGGACCCGTCGCTGGCCTTCCGTTTGGTTCAGACGATGTCGAAGAGGGTCCGAGATCTCAGCGACGAGGTTGCGCGTCTGAAGGCCAATGGCAAACGAGAATGAGTAGGACCCGATGAGCGTGGGAATTTTTCCGACCAGTTATCGCGCGCCACCGGCAACGAGCCACTCCAGCAAGAGGCTTGTGGTGGATAACGGACTCAGCAACGGTGTCAGCTTCACGTTCTTCGATCACATCGAAATTGGACGGCACAAAGAGGGTAGGGACGCTCCGGGTTTGCTCCTCGTCAAGGACCCAACGGTGTCCTCCCGCCATTGCGTCATCACCCAGGATCCGGATGGTCGCTGTTTCGTCCGTGATACCAGCCGCAACGGGACTCGGTTGAATGGCCGCCGCTTGTCACCGAATTTGAAGACCGAATTGAAAATCGGTCAGATCCTGTCGATTGGAAAGGGCCTCGAACTCCGTCTCGACGGCGACGCGCCGACGCAGGGCGAGTTTGAGCAGGAGCCGACGGATGGCACGATTGGTGTTTCGAATCCTGTCCCGGTCACCGTGCTCGTAGGAGATATCCGTGACTACACCGGCCTCGTGCAACGGGCTGCCTCATCCGAGGTCCAGGACTCCGTCGGACGGGTGTTCGAACGGCTGGAGCGAGCGGTGGTTAAGCTCGGCGGCACCCTCAAGGAATTCCAGGGCGATGCGATCTTCGCCTTTTGGGAAGCCGGCTCGACTGAAAACTATGCCGTCGATGCGTGCCGGGCTGCATTGGCTCTCGACCGCCTGGTCGAAGAAATGGCAAACGATCGTTCGATCTGGCAGGTCGAGGGTTTTTCCTTGCACATGGATTGGGCGCTTGCCAGCGGTCTGGTCATGATTTCCGGGTATGGGAGCGAAGGCGCGTTGGGGCTGTCGATGGTCGGCGAGACCGTTGTTCTGGCTTTTCGTATCGAGAAGTTCGCAGATGAATCCACAGGCCCAATCATTGCCTGCCCGATCACAGAGAAGATGGCCTCCGGAGCATTCGAATTCAAGGACATCGGATCGAAGAAAGCGAAAGGTTTCGAAAACTCACACAAGCTCTTCTCGCTGGTGAAAGAGAAGAAGTGAAATGTCGTCCTTTGTGAGTCCTTTGTTTGTGCACTTGAATTCGACGTTCGTCGTTGTTCAGCGACAGTGAGATACTCCATTTTCGATGGCAGGATGATCGGTTGCAGGCTAGAGATCCCATGAAGCCGGTTTTCGTGGCGGGCGCCTCCGGCTATGTCGGTGGCCGTCTGGTGCCGTGTCTCCTGGAGAGAGGCTACCGTGTCCGGTGTCTGGCGCGCAGTCCAAAGAAGTTGGAGGCCAGAGGCTGGGCCTCGGAGCCGAGGATCGAAATCGTCGTCGGCGACCTGGCTGATACAGACCGACTTGTTGAACAGTTGGACGGCTGTGGAGCGGCGTATTATCTGGCGCACTCGATGCTGGCTCGGGACCCGGATTCGCCGGGCGGCGACCGGGAGCTTGCGGGCTCATTTGCGGATGCCGTCGCGCGCGCCGGGTGCGAACGGGTCCTCTATCTTGGCGGGCTGGCGGAGGCCCAGAAAGACGCAAGGGCACGGTTGGCCTCTCGGCTCGCAGTAGAACATGCGCTCAGGTCGGGCCCAACACCGGTCACGGTTCTTCGGGCGGGCACGATCATCGGTTCTGGCTCCGCATCGTTCGAAATTCTGCGCTACCTTGTCGAACGGCAACCGGTGATGGTGGCGCCGCGTTGGGTGGATCGTGCCTGCCAACCCATCTCCGTGCGAAACGTCCTTCGCTACCTCGTCGCTGCGATGGAGCTGCCGGCGGCCGCAAATCGTTCCTTCAATATCGGCGGGCTCGAGGTCATCCCCTACCGTGAGGTGATCCGCCACATGGCCGAGGCTCTGGGTCTAGGTCGTCGACCTGTGCTGCCAATTCCGATGGTGACCGCTCGCTTGGGAGCCCTCTGGATCCATCTGGTGACGCCGGTGAACCATCGAATTGCGCTGCCTCTCGGCGACGGTCTTCAATTGGGAGCCATCTGTCGGGATGACGATGCTGCTCAGCTGATGCCGCAGCGGCTCCTCGGTGTTCGCGAGTCGATCGATGCAGCCCTCGGCAAGGTGGCAGTGGGCAAGGTTGAGACCTCCTGGACCGACGCGGGCCCTATCGCCGGCGACCCCGACTGGGCTGGAGGGCCTACCTTTGTGCATCGGGAGGAAACACAGGTGGAGGCATCGGCGGAGGAGGTGTTCCGAAGCGTCTGCCGAATTGGTGGTCGCCATGGGTGGTACGCGGCAGATTTTCTGTGGCGGCTTCGAGGGCTGATGGATCGTCTCATCGGCGGGCCCGGTTTGGATCGCGGTCGTAGGAACGCGGAAGAGATCCGGCACGGAGACGCTCTGGACTTCTGGCGGGTCACGGATATCGAGCAAAACCGCTCCCTCACACTGCGGGCCGAGATGAAAGTGCCCGGTGAGGCCGTCCTCGAGTTTCGGGTTCTACAGATTGAAAACATCCCTGGGATGACCTGGCTCGCGCAGATCGCCCGATTCAAACCCAGAGGTCTGGGCGGAATCCTCTACTGGTACTCCGTCCTACCCTTCCACGGAGTTGTTTTTCGGGGGATGGTCGGCGGCATTCGACGTGCCGCGGAAACACACGCCGCGGGGGCACGGCCCGACCTCCGCGATTCGAGTTGAGGTCGCCAGCAGATTACCTTCCTTGCATCAGTCCCTTCGGACACAAGACAGAAAAACCCCCTCCGAGGGGAGGGGTTTGGTTATTCGCCTTTTATGCGGCGAGTAGCTGGCTTACCAGCCGCCGCGGTCGCCGCCGCCACCGCCACCGCCTCCACCGCTTCGCCGGTCCTGGGCCACATCGACCCGGATCGGACGGCCGTCGAGCTGAAAGCCGTTCATCGCCGACATGGCCTTGTCGGCAGCCTCGTCATTTGTGAAGGTCACGAAACCGAAGCCGCGCGAACGGCCGGAGTCGCGGTCCGTGATCACCTTGGCCTCGGTGATCTCGCCGAACTGCGCGAACGCTTCGTGCAGCCCCTCGTCAGTTGTATCCCAACTCAGACTCCCTACGAACAGTTTCTTACTCATCGCTCCCGTTTTCCTTCCGGGGTGCTTTCCGCTCGGACGCCCCCCTGTCTCTCGGTCCCGGCGAATCGTTCATTCACCCTTTTGCCGGCGGCCCCAACGGCAGCCTCACAGGCGCCCTAATATACATGGAAATACCCCGTATCTGATGTGTCCAGCCGAAGAAAGTGATCAGTCATCAGTTATCAGTAATCAGTCCCACCCGCCCAAACCCTCGGACTCTCTGACTGATCACTGATCACTGAT
>Ga0316193_10000118_pt1 | contig 41242 bp, 34 predicted proteins | sample MerIslsedime2_MG_FD_207735 | JGI IMG/M metagenome (GOLD analysis project Ga0316193, IMG submission 207735) | Coastal sediment microbial communities from Maine, United States - Merrow Island sediment 2 | ecosystem: Environmental > Aquatic > Marine > Coastal > Sediment | place: USA: Maine... | reverse complement strand
TTTGGCGCTAATGTGGCGGCACTGGTTGATGGCGTAACCAAGATGGGCCACATCGAGGAAATCCGCGGCGTGGCGCCAGGCAAAGGCGACACCGAAGTAAGCCACTCGGAGAGTGTGCGTAAGCTGCTGCTGGCAATGGCGGAAGATGTCCGGGTAGTGCTGATCAAGCTTGCTGATCGCCTGCACAATATGCGCACGTTGCGTTACCTGAGTGAAAAGCGTCAGCGCCGTATCGCGCGCGAGACCCTGGATATTTATGCGCCACTGGCAAACCGCCTGGGAATCTGGCAGGTCAAGTGGGAGCTCGAGGATCTGGCATTGCGCTACATGGATGGCGAGGCCTACCGCCGTATTGCCTCCCTGCTTGACGGGCGGCGTATTGATCGTGAACGGCACATTGAGCTGGTCAAGGAAAGCCTGCAAACAGAATTTGAAAGAGCAGGCATTCGGGCGGAGATTTACGGTAGACCCAAACATATCTATAGCATCTGGCGCAAGATGCAGCGCAAGAATATAGATTTTCATGAAATCTTCGATGTGCAGGCGGTCAGGGTATTGGTCGACAATCCGCGTGATTGCTATGCCGTGCTGGGTATTGTGCATGGTCTGTGGCACCACGTACCGCATGAGTTCGATGACTATATTGCCAATCCGAAAACCAATAACTACCGTTCCCTGCATACTGCTGTTATAGGGCCGGAAGGCAAGGCAGTCGAAGTGCAGATTCGCACGCGGGAAATGCACGAGCACGCTGAGCTGGGCATTGCCGCGCACTGGCGTTACAAGGAAGGTGCGCATTACGATGCCGGTTTTGAAAAGAAGATCGTCTGGTTACGCCAGCTGCTCGAATGGAAAGATGAAGAGCCTTCGGCTGACGAGTTCGTCGACCGCTTTAAATCCGAGTCAATAGATGAACGTGTCTACGTACTGACCCCCCAGGGAGAGGTCGTGGATATGCCGGCGGGGGCGACCGCGCTGGATTTCGCCTACCACATTCATACCGATGTGGGTCACCGTTGCCGGGGTGTAAAAGTTGACGGTCGTATCGTTCCGTTAACCTATGAATTGAGAAACGGCCAGCAGCTGGAAGTGTTGACGGCGCGTCAGGCTGCACCGAGCCGCGACTGGCTGAACCCCCACCTGGGTTACCTGAAAACACCACGTGCGCGAGCCAAGCTGCGCCACTGGTTCAAGGAGCAGGACCGGGATATCAACATGAAGGCCGGGCGAGTGGCGCTGGAACGTGAACTGCATCGTCTGGGTATGTCCGGTGGCCAGCTGGAAAAGGCTGTGAAAAAACTGAACTACAAGGATGTGGACAGCATGATGGTGGCGCTGGGCAGGGGTGATCAGCAGCTCGGCCAGGTTGTCAGTGTCGTGCTGGGTCTATCAAAGAACGGGGGCGAAGAGCCAATGTCCCTGCCGACCTCAAAACGACGGTCCCTTGCACAGCAGGAGTCTGACGATTTCAAGGTCCTGGGCGTGGGGAACCTTTTGACCAACACAGCACGTTGCTGCCGGCCAGTACCCAATGACGCCATTGTCGGCTACATCACGCGCGGGCGCGGTGTCACGATTCACCGCCGGGACTGTGCCAACGTGTTACGCCTCAAGGACGAAGACCGGGATCGTTTGATCGATGTCGAGTGGGGCGCGTTACCGGACCGGGTATTCCCGGTGGACATACACATTCAGGCTTACGATCGCCCCGGTCTGTTACGCGACGTATCGACCTTGCTGGCAAACGATCACGTCAACGTACTCGGTGTGAATACATATACAGACAGGAAGGATCTTGTTGCGCGGATGGAATTACACATTGAAGTGACTGATATCGGGCAGCTGAGTCGTATCCTCAGCAGAATCGGTCAACTGCCCAACATCATAGAGGTCAGACGCAAAGTATAAACGTGGATGCAGGATCGCCGTATTCTGCGTGCGCTGTTTCTGCAAGGGCTTAAGGTGATGTATATGGCGTCCCGGAGAGGATTCGAACCTCCGACCTAGCGCTTAGGAGGCGCTCGCTCTATCCTGCTGAGCTACCGGGACAAGGTCGTGCAGCCTGTGCATGTTAGCAAAGCCACTGCGCAGCAACCAGTCTGCTGCCGTTCTTTCTAAAAAATATTTAGTGTATTTAGCCAGTTAAAATGGGATCGAATCGTTCTTGCCCTTGCGATTGTACGATCATGTTCAGGTAGGTTATATTCGCTTGCATGGATGTCCCTCGCGCAACACTCTCGATTCATGATGCTTCAGAGCCGCTGCGCAAACGTGCGCCGACCGTTGACGAGCATGGCAATCCACTGACTGATTTTATGGTGATAATTCCGGGTCTACGTAAAAAACCGCAGCCACATATTCAGCGCACCATCGGCGAGTTGCATCGTGTACTTGCTCGCTTCAGTGGCATCGTGGTTTTTGCGGAGTTCAACCTGGCGCTGAACCTGTTGTGGGTGTCTACCAGGCAGGCCCATGGCATGCGCGATGAGATCACGATGGCCATCCGATCCAGTATTCCCGCTGCCCGACTGGTGTCACATATCTGATGGATTGTGTGCCCCAGATTCAGCCACAATATGGCTGAACGGCTAGTGTGCGCTGCCCGGCATGATCCGGGGTTTCTTTCCTAGAGTACATTCTCCAGGTTGTGGTGCCGGGCAATGCCCTTGTATACGATGCTGGACACGCCGCGGATGACATTGCTGCGTTCGCGGATCCAGGTCGTGTAGTTTTCGCTGCGCTGCGGTTTTTCGATAATGCCGACCACTGTATAAGGGTAGCGTTTGCCGTCCCGGCCTTTGACGCTGAGGATACCCATGTCACCGCAGACGCGCGCGGTGCTGCCGGTTTTGTTATAGACCCTGGTGCCTTTCGGGATTTTACTTATCCCTGTATAGATGCGGTCGGATCCAGGCATCGACATCAGGCGCTTGATCTCGCGGGAACCGGAAATTCCGTCTTTCCAGACCGCGTACAGAAAGCGGCTGTAATCGTGGGCAGAGGCCTTGTTGCGGTAACTGCGGCCGTTGGCAGGGATGTACTCAACCAGGCTGGTATCCTGGAATATCTGCGGGTAGCTGCGCTTCAGTAATCGTTCAACCTTCTTCGGCCCACCCAGCTGACGCATGACCCAGTTGGTGGAGGTATTATCGGAACGCTGGATCATCCGTTCCATATGCCGGCGGCTCCTGGGCCCGTAAATAAGTTCGCCGGTTTTGACCTCGTGAAAAAAGGCGGCTGCAATAAACGGTTTCACCAGGCTGGCTGCCTGGAACTGAACGTCCTCGTTGATCGTTACGAGCTTTTCGCCTGTGGTGAAATCATAAACTGACCAGCCAGTGCGCTCGTCGGGAGCGAGCTTGCCCGCCTTGCGCTGGCGTTTTATGTAGTCTTCGACGGCAGCTTCGATGTCGCGGATCTCGCGGGCACGTTCGGCCTTTGTCATCTTGCTTCTGGGAACACTCTGCGTGGCAGCCGCTTCGGAAGATGCTCGCTGGACCTTGTCATTTTCGACGAACTTCCAGTTCCGGGAACGAACCGGGGCGGCAGCTTCCAGGCCCCTGGATATCAATAGCCTGGTATGAGTCCGTGCAAGCTTGCGCGCCTTGGCGCTGTCACCGCGCCGATTGTAAATAAGGCCAAACAGGTTGGCTTTCGCAACAACCTTGAGTTCCTTGGACACCCCTGGCCCCAGAACCCGGGCAACGCGGTCACGGTAATCGCGGACACTGTCGATATCCCGATGCCAGAGATAGGAAACGTCGTAACGGTCGATGGCTGCCGTGGCCGTGGATGCGGTGACCAGGCCAGCAAGGGCGGCGAGTAGATAGAACATCGGTCTCATTATGGTGCGAAACATAGCGGGCCGCCAAAAAAATAGCAAGTTAATTCAGACTATTGGCCGTGTATTCTAGAGTACTTTCGCAAAAATGGCCAGGGGCAACCAGAAAAATGGGCTCACGAGGTCACCGCGCCGCGGCTTTGGCTCGTTGATCTTTGAGTGGAGCGTGTTTTCGCCCGGTCGGGATCGCCAGGCGGGAATTCTCAGGGCAGGCTGCGTAGCTCCACGCGCCGATTTCGTACCAGCCCTGCTACTGTCGCGTTGTCCGCAACGGGCTGTTGGGCCCCGTAGCCGCGTGCCGAGATATTTTCTGCGCCAAGTCCGCGCGAGATGAGATAGTCCCTGACTGCACGCGCTCTTTGCTGGGATAGCCACTGGTTGTATGCCGGATTGCCCTGCGAATCTGTATGGCCGGCGACCTCAAACCTGAGATCAGCCTGCTCGCCCAGAATCCCGGCCACGCGATCCAGAACGAGGCGTGCCTCGTCGGTCAGTTCGTGTGAGTTATAACTAAAGTTCACGCCTTCGAGCGGGATGGTCGCATTGGCCGCACAGCCCGTAAGTTGCACGGCAACAGCTTCCGGCGTTGCGGGGCAGAGATCATTGCTGTCAGGTACGCCATCGTGGTCAGTGTCTGTCACTCCAGTGCGCGCCGTGCTTGCATATGCCACAACCGTCTCAGCTTCAGGCTCGGTGGTTAGCGTATCTTCGGCCGGCGCCTGCACAGAGCTGTCCCCGCTTTCCAATGCGGCAATCTCGATAGCATCCTCTGGCAGCGTCACATCGCTTTCTGTCAGAACCGGCTGATCACCTGGCGCGGACTCCGACTGCTCCGGCACATCAGCGATGAGTGCGTCACGCCTGGCATGACTGAGTTGTCCGGCCTGTGCCTGCGTTTTCGCTAACGTGGTCTGGACCCTGGACAGTTCCTCGGTCGAGGCGGACAGGTCTGCTCGCAGGCTGTCGCGTGCAGAGTTCATCTCTGCCATCAGTTGCTTGGCTTGCAGCATGGCTTGTCTCTGATCCTCCAGCCGTGCATCGAGGTCGTCGAGCCGCTGTTTGTATGCCAGGGACTGGGCCTGGCTTTCAGCCAGTTCCCGGCGGAATGTGTCCACACCGGATTTGGCTTGTTGTGACTCTGTGATAGCTGCCTGCAGTTCATCTTTTAGACCGGTCAGCTGCTCATCGCGACTCGCGAGTGTGTTTTGCAGCTGATCACGTTCACCGGTCAGTGCCGAGACCTGTTCCCGGGTCTGTGTCAGTGACGTGTTTGCGGCAGCCAGCTCGGTGGTCAGCTGCGTGATGCGCGACTGCAGGGCCGCCTTTTCCGCGGTCAGCTCTGCCGACTGTCCGCTGAGTGTGCTTTGCAGCTGATCACGTTCACCGGTCAGTGCCGAGACCTGTTCCCGGGTCTGTGCCAGTGACGTGTTTGCGGCAGCCAGCTCGGTGGTCAGCTGCGTGATGCGCGACTGCAGGGCCGCCTTTTCCGCGGTCAGCTCTGCCGACTGTCCGCTGAGTGTGCTTTGCAGCTGATCACGTTCACCGGTCAGTGCCGAGACCTGTTCCCGGGTCTGTGCCAGTGACGTGTTTGCGGCAGCCAGCTCGGTGGTCAGCTGCGTGATGCGCGACTGCAGGGTCGCCTTTTCCGCGGTCAGCTCTGCCGACTGTCCGCTGAGTGTGTTTTGCAGCTGATCACGTTCACCGGTCAGTGCCGAGACCTGTTCCCGGGTCTGTGCCAGTGACGTGTTTGCGGCAGCCAGTTCGGTGGTCAGCTGCGTGACATGCGACTGCAAGGTCACCTTCTCTGCAGTGGCATCTGTCAATTGTTCGCCGAGTGCGCGTTGCAGGCCGATATTCTTTTGATTTTCGCTGTGTGCCCGGTCGAGTGCCGCGCGCGCCTCCTGCATTGCAATTTCATCCTGCTGCAATTCCTTGCGTGCCTTGTTCAGCTCCGCCCGGTTTGCCTCCAGTTCCTCCCACAACCGCTCAAGTCCAATATCCGTCTGGTTCCCGGGTGGTGGCTGAGCGTAGCCCCGGGGTGGCATTGCCCATGCCGGTGGCGAACCCCAGGGACCAGAGTAATACCGGCCCGGGTTAGGCGGAGGTGGCGGCGGGTAGCGTCCCGCAGCGGGTTGTCTTGCCGGCCATCGCTGCCATTGTGCAGCTGCAGTGGCGTCCGCGTTGGGCGCCGCTGCACCATCTGACCAGGCTATGCCATGCTCAGCAGGCATCAGGGATGCTGTGACGAGGATGACTGTAACCAACGGTTTTTTCATTGTTTGTATATAAGCAAAGTCGGAAGTGCTGGGCCGACGGTGATATAAACCTCGATCCTGCCATTGCCAAAAGAAGGTACTTTATCTACTTGTCTGCTAATCAATGATAGACGTGCGCTGGTCCCGTGTAAACGTGTCCCGGCGTGATGGAAATAGATATGCTCGATCCGGATTGCGTCTTGATCCGGTTTTTTAACGCATTGAAGAGTGCCGATGGAATGCTGTAACGATTCGCGGAAATTATTACCGCAATCAGGGCAACATTATCGTCTGAATTTTATCTGGCTGACTCCGTGCATGCTTTTTTTCTGTTCGGCAACCACCACCCGGTTTCTGCCGTTCTCTTTTGCCTGGTAAAGCGCCTGGTCGGCTTTTTTTATCAATTCGGCAGGCGTTTCACCAAGGTCGGGATAGGTCGAGATCCCTATGGATACCGTGATTGCTCCCATATCACGTCCTTCATAGCGCAGGCTGAGACGCTCTACGGACTCGCGAATGTCAGTTGCGCGTTTCTCGGCAATTGCCCGGGAAGCGCTCGGCAGGCAGAGTACAAATTCTTCGCCACCAAAGCGGCAGGCAATGTCATCCTTGCGGCTTTTCCTGGTCAATATGTAGCTGAGTTCACGCAATACCATGTCACCTGCGTCGTGACCGAAGGTATCATTGATCTTCTTGAAATGATCGATGTCGATCATCATGAAAGCTACCGCCGGTGTTTCACTGCGGACAGCACGGTGCAATTCGCGTTCGAAAGATTCTTCCATATAGCGGCGATTGAAGAGTCCGGTAAGCGGGTCGCGTATGGATTGGTTCTGTAATTGTTCCCTGGATCTGAGATTTGCCAGTGCCATCGATACCTGCTTTGCAATGGTTTCTGAGAAATCCGGTCGTAGCATCCTGTCAATGTCAGTCCGCCGACCGGATGAGGAATCGGTTTCGGAAGCCACTTGCAGATTCAGCAACCCGAAAGTTTCGCCCTGCGCGGCAAGTGGCATGCAGACTGAAATATCGGGTTTGTGTTCAGGCAAGTGGCGGCAGAACAGCGCGGACTCATCTGCTTTCGAGGTATAGGCCAAACCGCGTCGCACAGCGACGCAATCTTCCGGCAAAAATACCGCCTCTTTCGGTGGCTGGGTACCCCAGCTACCGACAGCCCGCAGATTGGGACCGGTATCGTCGATAATATACAGCGCGCCGGACAGATCCGGGAGCAGCATAGGCATAAAGCGGGTGACGACTTCGTAGGCTTCGCTGACGTTGTGACAGGAATGCAGCAAGTCGGCCAGTTCGCTGAGCGAGGTGATTTCCTTGGTGCGATGCGCCATTTCATCGATGGTGGCGTTCAACCTGAGTGTGGCCTCACGACGCTCGGATACATCGCGGACAATCGCAACGAAGCGCGGTGATTCGCCCGGAGGATTGATGTATTGCAGGAAAATCTCAACCGGTGTCCTTGAGCCGTCTTTATGCTGATGAATGGTTTCGAAGCTCAGCGATGGCAGCTTGCCTGAAATCAACGGATCGATCATGCTGCGAAATTCCTGTTCGGAGATTTCCGGCTTGATGTCAAACGGTGTCATATTCATGAGTTCGGCTTCCGAATAGCCGACCTGTTCCAGGGCGCCCTGGTTGGCATAGAAGAACTTCAAAGAGGCTGGCTCGAACATGAATACGCAGTCCATGGTCTGATCAAGCGTGGTCTTGAACTGGCTCAGGACTTTCTCGGAACGGCTGCGTGACATTTCATTTCCGACCCATTGAGCCAGCAGCTGGATAAGTGATAGTTCGTTGGCAGAAAACGGCCGTTCACGAACTTCCGGCGAAGAAAAATTGAGCGTGCCGTAGCGTTGACCATCAACAACGATCGGCGCGCCTATGTAGGATTCAAGCTTGAAGTTCCGGTAACAGGGGTGACCGCTGATTTCGCTGCGGCCGGCATTTTCATAAGCCTTGGCGCCATTCGCAGCATAGGTCTGGGCGCAGTAGGTTTCATCGAACTTGAAGGTCGTACCCGGAGCAGGCGCTTCCTCGGGCCCTTTGATGTGCTCGATGGTGTAGTTGTTATCCTTGATTTGACTGACAATACCTAATGAGAGTCCGAAGGTCTCCAGGCCCAGTTCCAGTAACTGCTGTACCTTTCCCTCAAACGAAGTTGTCGGATCTGCGGCGACTTCATTCAGGCGAGTCAATGCCTTTGATTCCCTCATTAAATCCCTTTCAACATTTTTACGATCACTGATGTCTTTGATCAGACCAGTGAATTTTTTCTCAGCGCCTATGGACATTTCGCTTACAGACAGTTCAGCCGGGAATATTGAATGGTCGCGGCGACGTCCTGTCAGTTCACGATCACTACCAACTGAATACAACCCTCCTGCCTCAAGGCGTTTGCTCAGTTTCTCGCGGTGCTCACTCTGGCCGGGTTCCGGTATCAACATCGCCACGTTGTTTCCCACCATCTCGTCAACGGAATAACCAAACATGGTTTCTGTCGCCGGGTTTGCTGATTCGATGATGCCATGCTCGTCGAAGGTTATCAGTGCATCGACAACAGACTCGAGGATGGTTCTTTGCTTTATTTCGCTTTCCAGCTGTTGTTTGATGGCATGTTCCAGCTCAATGGTGCGTTGTTGGACGCGATCTTCCAGTTTTTCGTTTAGCTCCTCTATTTCTTTCTCCGTTCGCCGGCGTTCACTGATATCGGCATGGGTGCCGACCAGTCGTATTGCTTTGTTCTCCTCGTTTCTTACAGCGAAAGCGCGTGAAAGAATGTCCACCCAGTGCCCGTCTTTGTGGCGCATTCGGAATGCAATTTCGTATTTATTGCGTTTACCGCTGATAAAGTCTTCCAGAAGCTGTAATAACTTTTCCTGATCCAGCGGGTGTACCAGCTCGCGCCAGGTTTCCAGCCGGTTCTCCAGTTCATCATCTTTATATCCCAGCATGGATTTCCAGCGCGGGGAGAAGAAAATCTCGTTGCTGGCTATATTCCAGTCCCACAAACCATCATTCGCACCCTGCATCGCCAGTGAAAATCGCTCTTCACTCTCCCGTAAGGAATTTTCACGTGCAGTTATCGAGTTGATCATGGTATTGAAAGAGTCGGTCAGCTCCGTAACCTCATCGTCCCCGTCGGGGATGAGGTTGGCCTTGTTGTCGCCGTCACTGATCGCCTTGACCATGCCGCTCAAATTTGTGATGCGACGGGTTACCTTTCTTGACAGCAGCCATGACACGATGACGACCATGAGCAGGGCGAAGCCGAGGATTGCACCAAATATCCAACGCATACCGGTGACCGGCGCTACCATCTGTTTTTTGGATACCACCAGTCCGACAGAGTAACCGGCAGCGCCAACCGGTGCGTAAACCAGATAGAAATCTTCTTCAGTCTGTGGGTCAGTAAACTGTGTGTAACCCCTTTCCCCGGCGACCATTCTGCTGCCTGCAGTGGCCAGTTCCTTAATGGGTTCCTCGCTTATTTTTCTGACAACCGCGACTTTTTCTCCGATTTCATTGAATATCGGCTGACCCAGTTCATCCTTTTTCAGATGCACAACATACGACGGGTCCCAGTGATACCAGTAGATGCCATTTGAGGTAACCAGGAAAAAGCGGGAATCCCAGTTGTGGTGTTTTATGATGTCGTCGAAGATTGCGTGGATCTGTTTTTCAATGTTAATCCAGGGTAAGGCACCACCGATCATTCCCACGGTATCGCCGTCATCAGATTGTACGCTGGCGGCAACGACAATTTGTTTTTCGCCGGTGGTATAGGAAATCATCGGGTTGGAAACATAGACTTTGTGCTGGTTTTGTTCGTTGTCACCAACAGTCACTTTCCAGTAATCGCGTTTGGCGATGGTTTTCGGTTTTGCGTCTGGATCCAGATCGTCAAAGGTGCGCAGACCGCCTAACGCTGGATTGCCTCCGGCTGTATTATAAAAATTGCCATTTGCGGTACCCAGGATGAATTTTTCATAGGTGCCGCCATGCCGGGTCAGCTCATCATTCAGGAAGGGACGGATGGACTGGAAGTCCATACTCGTGAGTAACGGGGAACGGGCATAGGCGCTGATCTCGGATTTTCGCGCGTTGAAAAAACCGGACAGCTCGTTGGCGCCAGCATCCAGGTAGCCCTGGACAATATCAATAGTCAGTTCGTGGGTCTGGCTGCTGCTCTGCCAAAGCGCCACCGACATCGCCAGCACCAGCGGAACACTGGCTACTATCAGCATGTAGCTTACGAACTTGGGCCGAAGCTTCATTTCACGGAGACTTCCCTTTTTCCCTCATAGCATTATCGGCCATATCAGGAATTTTATTTAGACTCCCATGCTAACTATCTGGTTAATTGGTAAAATAGTCTGAAAAACGGGCAAGGCTGGCGGCTGAAATGAGGCACACTCCGGGTGTTCCGGCTATGAATGTTAATCGTTTAGTCATTATTTCAGCACGACTCTCAACAGGAAGGGTCTCGCGTCAGCCACCAGGCAAAATAAGAAATCGTATAGGGTTCGCAACCTTAGTGTCTTCCGTTTCGGCTTGCCTCCTGTAAGTGATTTGTAAGGAATCCCAGAATCAAGTCGGAGACTTTTACAAAAAACGCTGGTGTTTATTTGTACGTTTTTACCTAAGCCGTTCTCTTGAAAGTACTTTGCGCTTCTGGTGCGAAAATTGCTTAAATTACAGTCCAGTACAGAGATGTAAATTAAGGTGGTTCTCTGACAACAATAACCAAGGAACACGGAGTAAGGTTAATGATTTCACGTCTGTACACTTTTAATAAAGTACTACTCTCCCTAGCGGGGCTCACACTGGCAATGATTTCAAGCGGTTCCGCTTGGGGCGGGCTGGTGTCTGGCTGCACCGATACAACGTGCACCTGGGAAATACAAGTTGACGGCCAAAGCGTCATGAACGGGTCGTACGTAACCGATGCCGACGGGAATATCAGCCTTGCCAATCCGGTAACTGTATCGGGTTCCGGATACACGGTGAGCCTTACTGATATGTCGGGCAATATCGATCCCGTGCTCGGATTCGGACTCGGTGCCACGAATAGCTCGGCAACTCCTAAGACCTTCGCCTTCGCATTCAGCCTGCCACTTGGAGGGCTCCCGGTACCAATAAATACAAAGTCTCAGCTGGGCACAACGCTGACGGCGTTCACGTCGGCGGGCGGCAGCGTCTTCCCCACGCTGGGTGGGGGCAAGATCGTCGACTCGCAGGACATCGCGTTGAGTCCCTTTGCGAGCGTGGACAAGGGTGTCGATATCGGGGATGCATTCTCAGTTGTCGGCCAGAATACGGCAGTAAGAGTTGAAAATGCCGCCGGTTCGATTAGCAGTGGCGGACCCTTCGATCTCATGGCCGTAACCGTTGCCTTCGGTCTAACCGCTCAGACGGGTGTGGGATTCAGCGGGTTTGTGGAGCAGACCCCTGTACCCGTCCCCGCAGCTGTCTGGCTGTTCGGTTCCGGCCTGCTCGGTTTGGTTGGAATAGCTAGACGAAAGAAAGCGTAACTAGTCACAACCCTGTCAAAAACGGCGGCCTTCGGGCCGCCGTTTTTGTTTGCGCTCACCGGTTGAGCCCGCCTTTAGTAATTAATGAAACGCTAATCTTCCAGGGTCGACCCGCTGACGTCATTCAGGCAAGGATGTTGGTCAGGGAAGCAGGCGGGCAGGGGGATTTGTGCCCTGTCAGTAGGGAAACCGACAACGAATACTGACACAAATGACAGTGCTATACTTAACCGAACTGCCAGTACAGTAACGGAATTGTCATACCCGCATAAATCGGCCTATGTTCAGGGGGACAGCGAATGGAAGTAACGACTGCAATCGACCTCCAGTCTCTCGTCGACAGCCACGAAAGGCCCTTTGTCGTCATTGATCATAATTTCCGGATTGTCGCCGTCAACGGTGCCTACGAACAGGTCTATGGCGCGAACCGGGAACAGATGGTTGGTCGTCACTGCTACGAGGTCAGTCATCACAACGACCGGCCCTGTTTCGAGCTGGGCGAGGAATGTCCACACCAGCCCGTCATGACGAAAGGCGAACACTGTTCCTGCCTGCACGTTCATTACGACGATGACGGTCGTGTCCACCGTGTGCGCATCAATGCCTACCCGCTGCACGATCACCGCGGGGAAATGTATCTGGGCGAAGCGATTCAGGAACTCTCGGAACCGGACGAACACCGCCGTGACCAGATTCGCATGGTCGGCACATCTGCCGTGTTTCTGAAAACCCTGGAGCAGCTCAATATTGCTGCGTTATCCGATGCGCCCTTGTTACTGGAAGGCGAGACCGGTACTGGCAAGGATCTCGCGGCAAATTTCATCCACCTGCACTCCGACCGGCACGACAAGCCATTCCTGACCGTAGACTGCACGGTGTTGACCGAACCCCTGTTCGAGTCCGAAGTGTTCGGTCACGAACGCGGTGCCTTCACCGGCAGTGTCGGCGACAAGGAGGGGCTGTTCGAACTGGTCGATGGTGGCACCCTGTTTCTGGATGAAATTGGAGAAATACCGGCCACCCTGCAGGCCAAGCTGTTACGGGTACTCGAGACCGGGGAATACCGGCGCGTCGGTGGCCGCCGGACCTGTTATACCAATGCGCGCATTATCTGCGCCACCAACCGGAACCTCGCAGCAGATGTCGACGCAGGCTCGTTCCGTGAAGACCTGTATTACCGCATCGCCTGCCTGCATGTACGTATCCCGGCGTTACGGGAAAGGCCGCGGGACATACCCGTGCTGGCGCAAGCCTTGCTTGACCGGATCAGCGAATCCACCGGCAAGGCCTACGAGCTGGTGCCGGATGCCATCGGCAAACTGGAGACTTACTGCTATCGTGGCAATATACGGGAGCTGCGCAACATACTCAGTGCAGCAGCAGCTCGCAGCACCGCCCGTAAAATCAGCGCCGCGGATATCACCGCGGTCATCGAGGCTATAAAATGTCGCCGGCAGACGGATAACACCATCAGTCCGGCTGATGCGACAAGCTCACCGGTATCAACTACAAGCCAGGCAGCCTCCACCCTGAATGACCTGGAAGTGGAGCACATTGCCAGGCTCCTGAAACAGCTCGATGGCAACCGCCGCAAGGTTGCGACTGCACTGGGTATCAGCGAACGTACCATGTATCGCAAGCTGAAACGTTACGGTTTGAACTAGTCCAATGTCGCCTGTTGGGCGTTTTGCTCGGGCATCAGGGTTTCGATTCGCTGTATGATCGCTTCTGAGTCCCAGTCTACGGAGCCATAGGCGACATAGCGTATGCGGCCTTCTGTATCGATCAGGTAACTGGTCGGGTAAATCTGCACATCCCAGGCTTTGGAGGTTTCACCCGTGCTGTCCAGCAGGGTGGTGAAGTCTACGTTTAACAGCTTCCTGAAACGCCACACCGTGGCCCTGGATTCCTTGAAATTGACGGCGATCAGGCTGAAAGGTCTTTCCTTGAAGACTGTTACCAGACGCTGCATGTCCGGCATCTCCACCACACAGGGTGGGCACCAGCTTGCCCAGAAATTGACCAGCACCACCTGTCCTCTGTAGGTGTCGATATTGTGCTGACGTCCGGCCAGATCCGGGAGATTCAACACCGGTGTTTCCCACTGCTCATCGTAGGGTCGCAGTTCCGCGGCCGCACCGATCGACTGCACGGTCAATATTGCCGCTGCAACAATGATGGTAGCGAGCAGCTTCACACATCCTCCTCCTGGCATGGCCTGTTAGCAACAATAGCCCAAAATGACATGGTCAACTACTTATAGCCCCGGTTACCAGATCGGCAGTAGTTTGAATCGATACAAGTGCCGCCCTCAGTCGCGATAAAACATTGTATTTCACTAAAGTAATACTAAAGCATGTCAGAAATGACAGGGCTGTCATGCCAGATTGGCGCTATCGGCACACCCAATGAGTTTTAGGTGTTTTTCTCCCATAACGAATTCAACACCTTAGTCAGAAAAACGTATTGGCCCCGGTTATGCATTCTCAAAAAACAATAAAGCTTGTCAGCTGGATCTACCGGACACCTCTTTCGGACCGTTGAGGCAGGGTTGGGCACTGGTTCGAGAGCAGATTAAAAATATGAGGAGAGAGACTATGGATAACGCCCCACATTGCACAGACTTTCGCCCGGATGCTTCATTATTAACCAGACACATCGTGCTCCTGGTTATTTATTTGTTTGTCGGTTCTCTCCTCAGTTTGAGCGCGATCAGCCTGGCGTTGGCGAGCGACGACGACAGTCACGACCACGGTGGCGGCGGCGGCGGAAACGACCCGAAAGTCGACTTCGTCATCCCCATGAACTACGAACTGGGTATGCATTGTACCGGCTTCGAGTTCGCCTACTGTTGCGTTCTGCCGGCTTACAACTCGGTCCTGGCCCAGGTAATCAAGACGCAGGACGGCAATGATGATTTCGCCGAACTACTGGAAGGCGATCCCAACGTCGGCCTGGATTTTCTCGGCCGCGAAACGGTACTCCGTGACCCGGGGTTGGATAGAGATGACAATTTCAAGAAATACGTGCTCAAGTACGAGCACGAAGCCCAACCGCGCAATGACGGACGCGGCAAGCCGCAGAGCTCTACGCTCATCAGTGATGTTGAACTCAACTCCCTGCTGTCGTGGAATACCGTCTACGATGCCGCAGCTACAGTCAACGGAAAACTGGTGACCGGCGATTACCATGGTGCCAAGGGCGTTGTACTGGGTGACGGCGATTACACGGACGCCAACGATAACTACCAGAACGGGGTCTGGAACCACCTCTATTTCTACGAAGACCTGGAAGGCTCAAATGGCTCCGGCACCAGCCTGGAAGAGAATAAAATCCGTCTGGGCATGCCTAACCCCACAACCGGTTTCCCGGTCATCTATCCGGTCAACAGCGGTCCGGCTTTCCACCCGATGGGGCCGGCCGGCAACAACAATCCCAATTCGAACGTCCTGACCTTCTCCGAGGATTCCGGTACCGTGGTCTTCACCCAGATGAAGGTGCTGGAGAACCTGCCGGTCATGCTGACCTCTCCACGCATCTGGGAGGCCCTCGGCCTGCCGCTTACGCCCTTCGAGGACAGCATCGGCTTCTTTGACGATCCGGGGGCGGTGGACGAGGACTCGATCCGACCTTATGTGAAGATGAAGGCCGCTATGCATCACTTCGATCCGAATGTAACGGACGGCGCGGGTGCGGCAGTCATCGACAGCAACGGCAACCCGGTCGAGGCCTTCGGTACGGCGCCGATCGACATTCCCAACTGTGAGCGCTGCCACTCGGCACCGGCTACGGACAGTCAGGGCAATCCGAATGTCAACAGCCCCAACGTCGATCCGGTCCTGGCTGCCCTGGTCAATCAGGAGGTTGCGTTCTGGAAGGCCTATTATCCAACCATGCAGACGGGCTCTGACTGGTACGCCCGTTTGAAGGGTGCGGCGATCAGTATCCTCAGTGTTCATGATGACGAGCACGGTACCATGTTCACCAAGGACTATACTGTGCCTGGCTTCGGTAAAACGCCCGCTTACCCGGGTGCTGACTGTACTGATATTAACGACTGCGCCAACACCATGGTTATTGAATCGAATAATCCGGGTGCGGTGAACCCGCTGCCACAGAACACCCGCCTGGGTAACGAGAGTGTGATTTGCCAGAAATGCCACGCGGACAACGTGATTGCGGTGGTTAAGTCCGCTAGCTGCGGCAAGAAAAGCCTCAGCTGTGATGACGGTGACCTGATTCCGGCTTTAACTGAGGCGATTCACTTCAACCATCGCAATGTCAGTGAGGGTGGAAACATTGTCTTCAACGATGCCGAGGGCCGTGACGGCGGCTGCCAGGGTTGTCACCCGGCGCACCGCTCCGACGGTGACATGGCGGGTTATCCCATAACCCTGGACGGTGACAACTTCTACGCCAACGCCGACAACCGCGATGCCAACGGTGGCTGCTTCGTCGGCCGTGACGTGCACTCCAACATTTACAAGGACCAGGACGGTGCCGAGACCGACAGTCACCTGAACCCGGTTGGCCAGTGGCTGCAGGATAACGTGGCCAAGGACAGCGGCAGCTGGAAGGGCATCTGGTGCACCAACTGCCACAGCCAGGCGGGCCAGGAGATGTGGAAGGCTGAGAACGTGGAGGATCTGATCCATGCCGAGCCGGGCGACACCGGCAACGTGCGCCAGCCAACCGCGAACGCGCCAAACGGCGGCACGCTGGTCGATGTGGTCAATGCGGTGAACGCCGCCCAGGGCAGCAACTACTCCCTGGCGCTGTTTGAGTCATGGCTCGATCCCAAGAACGATCCAGACAATCCCACGGCGTTTGATCCCAATGACCAGACCCACGCCATCTGGGCGCCCGATCCAGGTCTGTGTGACTATGTCTCCGGTTACCTGGGCATCACAGCGGTCAATCCCGCCCACGACGGTAATGTAGCTACCGTCAGGGTGAGCGTCAGCGGCAGCTGTGGTGGGCCTCCGGACGAGGTAAGTTGTGGTGGTGGTGTTCCGGATTTCTGGCTGTGCGGTTCCTTCGACGGCGACGGTGACTTCAGTGTCGAGATCCTCGACTTCTGCACCACGCCGGATTGCGTAGCGGATGCCCAGGCGGGTCTGCCGGGTGGTTCGCTGGCCGTGCCGGTACCGATGTCGGCGGCGACCGACGGCCGCGATCACTGGTTGTCACCGGGTGAACCACACTGTGCGGACTGTCATGCCGCACCGTACGTGGAACAGAGTGGCAATATCAGTAACTACCCGCCGTTCAACTATCCGCGCAAGGCTTCGCTGATGCGCTACACGCGCGGTCACCGGGATATCAGTTGCCAGGGCTGTCACGAGTCCATCCACGGCCTGTACCCGGTTACAGCGAATATCGACACCACCAGCTACGCGCAGGCGGCACAGTGGAACGCGGATGATTCGCACGGCCCACTGAAGTGCCAGACTTGTCATCGTGTGAACAGTTCCGGTGTACACGCGCGTGTCGACGATCTGGAGTACGACGGTGGCAGTGTCCGGCAGAATTTCGACCGGGCGGTCGGCTGGATGCACACCTTCACCGACGAGCATGACCCGACGCAGGACTGGTGTCAGAACTGCCACGAGGACGAGACTGACGATGTCTGTGGCAATTTCCGTAGAGGAGGCGATGACACTTATGAGGAAGGCTGGCTTGAGCACGCTACCAAGGGCCGTGCCTCGCGCAAGCTCATGGACCAGGTGGAGAACGACCTGTGTGGCAATGTGGCTGGCGCGCAGCGTGACAATGAAAACCCGCTCAACACGGTGTGCGAGGGTTGCCACGGTGACGAAAGCGATGAAGTCTCCTGCGGTGAGAAAGAGTGGAAGGAGCACTTGACCGAGGGCCGTGTCGCCGAGTCGATCTGGGTAGCCGTTTCCAAAGATCTCGCCGGTTCAACCTGCGGTTGGTAACACAGGCCAGTGGAGGGGAAGATGGCTTCCCCTCCACACCTTACGACCCAATAACCCGAACAAAGGCAACTGTTATGAACCCATCGTTATTCAGGACCACACTTTTTTTGCCAGCGCTGAGCCTTACCCTGCTGCTCGGCACTCTTTCGGCACAGGCCAAGGCTGTTGTTGCAGCGGATGCGCCGGCAGGTGCGCTTCAGGCAGCGTCGCAGGATGTCGTCGCTACACCCCCGAAGGGTGCGCCGAAAGACACTATCGCCCTGGTTGGCGATCAATACATCACCTTCAGTTACATCAGCACCATGTTGAACAGTTCCGCCATTGTGGGTCTGTCGGTGCCGACCTTTGGCACCCCCGAGCGTGACCAGGTGCGGCTGACGCTGATGGATAAAATGATCAGTGCCAACCTGCTGTATCTGGATGCCGTTAAAAAAGGCGTCGACAAGACCCCCGGGTATCAGAAGGATATGCAGCGCTTTTCCGATGCCGTACTGGCTTCCGTGTACAAAAACAATTATGTCGCCGGCGAGATTAAAGTCACGGAACAGGAGATCCAGGACTACTTCCGTAATCACATCGCGGCCGGGACGGAATTCAACGAAGAGGTCAGAACAGGCATCGAGGCCAAACTGCACAAGCAGAAGTTCACAGAGAAAATGGCCGCTTTGCGCGATACGCTGAGAGAGGGGGTCAAGGTCGTCATAAATGAGAAGGAGTTGGATCCAGGCGATGACGAGGTGCGCGATGCAGCCGATGTGGTCGCGTCCATAGATGGAGCAACCATCAGCTGGCAGGAGGTAAGGGTTCCTCTCAGTACACCGCGTAATGCCGGCTCCGTCGAAAACCGGCTGCAGGCCCTGAACAAGCTCATTGATGTTCAGCTTATGACCCGCAAGGCCAGACAAACAGGTCTTGAACAGGATCCTGTCTACCGGGCCCGGATGGCCGAATATAAGAAAACCCGCCTGATCAATATCCATCGGGATGCCCTGTTCAGGGAGTGGGAACCGAGCGATAAGGCGCTCAGGGAATATTACGAAGCGAACCGCAACGAGATTGTGGTGAAGGAAGTCCGCAGGGTTCGCATGGTGGTGCTCAAGACGGAGCAGGAGGCCCGGGAGATTAAGAGCAGGATCGAAGCCGGTGATATCACCATATTTCAGGCAGTGGCCGATTACTCGATTGCTCCGGATGCCGACAAGACGCTGGGAGATATTGGCTGGGTCAAAAAGGGCAGCGGCTTTCCGGAACTCGACCGCGTCACTTTTTCACTGGGCCCGGACGAATTAGGCGGCCCGGTGGAATCCCCCGCGGGCTGGCATCTGGTGCAGATCATGGATCTGCGCGATGCCGTATATGATCACTTCGAGGATGAGGCGACCCGTCAGGCAACGCGGCGCAGGTATATCGACGCAAAACTCGATGCCTATGTGATCGACCTGCGCAACAGGGAATTTCCCGTTCAAGTCTATGACGACGTGTTTTTTAAACTGGCTCAGCAGGAAGTGGACTGGTACAAGGAGGTAAGCGAAAAAACGCAGAAAGCGCCGGAAGAAATTATTAAGGACCTGCAGAAACTGAAGAAGTAAATACAAATGCTGCGTCTCCTGGAGGGTTAAACTCGCGTAATGTATCTACTGAATACTGATCCCGGGATCCGGTCGTTTGCCAGGACCCCGCTGTTTGTGCGGGCTCCGCTACTGATACCGGCGCTGTTTCTCGGCGCTTGCGGCGAGCAGACACATGCCCCCGCTGCCGGGACGCCGGACAACAGCCTCGTGCCCGCACAACAGGATACTGCTGTCGTAGAGAAGGGCATGTACTTCAAACCCGAGCTGAACGATTTTGTGCCGCACAACGATTACGATGATGACGGTGATGGTGACGGAGTTAAAGAGACCCATGTGCGCCGCTATATCAGCAGCAAGGGCGACACCGCATTCAGCATGACTACAAGTGACCGCTTATGGGCCTGGAGCCTCGACAGCCAGGGCGGCGATGAGACCGATATCCATAAAAACTACGTCATACGCGATAGCAACTGTGATGGCGTATTCGACGAACGCTACAGCCTTAATGCGGAGTTTCATGTTCCAGCCTGCCTGGTACAGGAGGGTGTAACAGAAACGGAGGTAGGAGTTTAGCCGGTACTGACAAGATGCCAGAAGGTTTAAATGTCGGTATCAGCTAGCCATTATCTGGATTTGGGGCAGCGCGCCATTACATCCTGGGGCTCCGTAATAGCAAGATTGTAGAAACCTGGGCGGGAATTTACGCTATCCTGAGTTTTAACTTGTCAGTACCTCCCCGGGATACTTTTGCATATGGAGCAATGGCTGCAAAAACTGGTCAGCGTGAAGGCATGTGAGACCAAAGCCCTCCTCTGGTCCTTCAGCAATTTTTTCTGCCTGTTGTGCAGTTACTATATTTTGCGCCCCATGCGCGATGAAATGGGTATCGTCGGTGGCGTTGATAACCTGCAATGGTTGTTCACCGGCACTTTTGTGGCCATGCTGGCCGTGGTTCCCCTGTTCGGCTGGGTGAGTTCGCGTTACCCACGACAGCGTTTGCTTCCGCTGGTTTACTATTTCTTCATCATCAATATGCTGGTGTTCTACGTGCTGTTTCAGTTTGACATGGCATATGTCGGCGTGGCCCGCGCCTTTTTCATCTGGGTCAGCGTTTTCAATCTGTTCGTCGTATCGGTGTTCTGGAGCTTCATGGCCGACCTGTTCAGCAATGCACAGGCCCGGCGTCTGTTCGGATTTATTGCAGCCGGCGGTACCGCTGGCGCGCTGGCGGGGCCCCTGCTGACCACGGCCCTGGCTGTACCACTGGGGCCGGCCAACCTGCTATGGATCTCGGCACTGTTCCTGTTGCTGGCGGTGGTTTGCCTGCATCGCCTGATTGCCTGGCGAAAGGGTATTACCGACGACGCCCGTGACAACCCGCAGGCCCAGCCGGAAGAACAGGCTATCGGCGGCAATCCGTTTGCCGGTATCAGCCTGGTGCTGCACTCACCTTACCTGCTGGGGATCTGCGCATTAATGTTACTGTTTACCACGTTGGCAACTTTTCTGTATTTCCAGCAGGCCCAGATCATCCGCGACAGCTTTAGCGATTCGGGGCAACGCACCGCCGTGTTTGCCGCCATCGATCTGGCCGTGAATAGTTTGACTATACTTATCCAGGTATTTGTCACCGGGCGCCTGGTGAAATGGCTGGGACTTGCGGGAACCCTGCTGCTGGTTCCGGTCCTGCTGGGCATCGGGTTTCTGCTACTCGGCCTGACACCGGTACTGGCCGTCCTGGTCGTGGTTCAGGTGATTCGCCGCGCCGGCAACTACGCCATCATGCGTCCTGCCCGCGAAATGCTGTATGTGGTGCTGGGCCGGGAAGAGAAATACAAGGCCAAGAATTTTATCGATACCGTCGTGTATCGCGGCGGCGATGTCGTCAGTGCCTGGGCCTATACAGGCCTGCGCACGCTGGGGCTGGGGCTCGGAGAGATTGCTTTTGTCGCCGTGCCACTGGCGGCTTTATGGGGCTGGATCGCCTACGGGCTTGGCAGGCAGCAAACCCGTCTGGCCAGTACACAAGGAGACACTACATGAAACACACCGTTGCTGACATTACGCGTCGAACCTTCATTAAGGGCGTCTGCAGCCTCAGCCTGGCCATGACGTTGAGCCCCTCCGCACTATTGGCGAAGACGCTGCCCGCCATCAGGAAAGCCATCCCCGGTACCGGCGAACTGCTGCCCGTCATCGGCATGGGCACCTCCCGAACCTTCGACGTGGGTGACGATGAACAGGCGCGTGGCCGGCTGCTGGAAGTGTTGCAGGCTTTTTTCGATCACGGTGGCGCAGTGATTGATTCATCACCGATGTACGGCTCGGCCGAACAGGTGACCGGCGACCTGTTACGCCGGGTTCACAACAAGGAGGCCCTGTTTGCAGCGACCAAAGTGTGGACCTGGGGCAAGCGGGATGGCATCGAACAAATGCAGCGTTCGGCGCAGCGCATGGGGGTCAAGCAATTTGATCTGATGCAGATCCATAACCTGCGCGACTGGCAGGCACACCTGGAAACACTCAAAACGTGGAAAGCCGAAGGGAAGATTCGCTACATCGGCATCACCACCTCGCATGGCCGCGACCACCAGGAACTCGAAACCCTGATGAGGACCGAACCTTTTGACTTCGTGCAGTTCAGCTACAATATCGGAAACCGGGTAGCGGAACAGCGCCTGCTACCGATTGCAAAAGAACGCGGCATGGCTACATTCATCAACCGGCCCTTTCAGCGTGGCGATCTGTTCCAGACGGTAAAGGGCAAACCCCTGCCTGACTGGGCTTCGGAATTCGAATGTACCAGCTGGGCACAATTCTTTCTGAAGTTCATTGTCTCACACCCGGCAGTGACCTGCGCGATTCCGGCAACTTCCAAAGTCCACCACATGGTCGACAATATGGCAGCGGGTTTCGGCCATTTACCCGATGCGGCTTTACGCGACAGGATGGTGAAACATCTTGAGAGTATTTGATCGCTACTGGATCAAGCCGCTATTGCTTTTGTCTTTTGACTTTCGTCGCACCCGTGCCCTGTGACCTGATTAGCCCTGAATCAATAAACAGGATTTTCAGGAATCCCGGTCCTTGGACCTGCTAAGCGCTGCAATGATGCCGACCAAAGCAATAACGCTGAACAATCCGGCTGCTGTGAACATATCAAAGAAAAACATATTTAAACCCCTTTAAAGTCGAATGCATGGTTGAGAACCCGCGCAAAATCGGTTTCCCGGTACAAATCTCTCGATCTGCTGTATCGGCTATATCAGCATTTGCTTAAGTACTAGGGGTGGAGAGTCCAAGTGAATACAATAAAATATATAAAAACAACTGGTTAAGAGATTTTTTCTTGAATTATTCATACTTCAAGTCACTGTTTACGGAGGGTTCAAAGCTCTCGTGTTGTCCTTGTCGAGGTGGATACCGGTTTCGCGGACATTCTGTTCAATCGAGTTAATCAGCTGCGTATGTTGCGCCGGTATTCACCGGCCCAGTCGGCCGGAACCTGCTGCCAAGGAGCATGAGGGCCAGCAAGCAATAATGCGCCAAGTGCTTCACGAGCTGGCATAGCATCCACATCTTATCGAAGCGAGGTGGAGTCATTCTCAAACTTGCCCAGCCAACCGGTCTTGACAGGTTCCTGTTTTTTCGGTTTTAAGAATTCCTTGCCCCCAAACACCACTTCCAGCTGAAAGGTGATGCCTGCCTTGGGGTCGAAATCCTCATCATTGCGAAAAGCCAGCTGCGGATTGATTTCGTAAAAAAGCCATTTGCGCAGGAAGTTGCTGCGGTAACGAACCCGTAATACGGAACTGTCCAGGCGATGATTGGGGCTGGTCTTGAAGAGTGTATTCCACTGGTATTCGACGGCCTGCTTTCTATTCAATTTATGTATCAGGGTTGGGCGGATTTCATAACGGTAACCTTCGTCCTCCTCGCGCCAGCGACCATCCAGAGTATGGCGGAAGAACAGATGTTTGCTTAGCAGGTGCTCGAAGTCGAAGCGCGTGGTCGCCTCCCAACCCATGCTGCTGAACCTGCGTACGCGCTGGGTGAACCTGAGCTGCCAGTCGTGAAACCTGAAGTTACGGCGGTATCGCGGGCCGATGAAAAATTCAATACTTTCGAGCTTGATCCCGGCGGTGAGACTGAGGTTTTTCTTTCTGGTGGATTTTGCGAATACCTGTATACCGGCCGCAGTGACATCTTCGCTGCTCTCGACGCGGTTGAACAAGGTGTCCGGCGTCTTGTTGGTGTCATCTTCGCTGGCTACGAACACACGCAGTCTCTTCTTGGTGTGAGGTATATCGATCGACAGATTGACCTTGGTTTTGTTTTCCGGGCTGTCACCGTATTCCAGGAACAGAGACTGGCCGAATCGCAGCTTGGTGGTGGCATCCTCCGCGATATGACGATCATCATCGAAGAACGAATCGATCCACTGGGCCGCGCTGTTGACACTCTCCGAAATGCCTCTCTGCACCCGGTCAGCCGCATACCGGTCGGTCGGTGGATAGGCCGGTTTTTCGGAAACGTCCGGTTCAGAGGCCGCGACGCAGCAGGACCATGACAGCACTGCAAAGACCAGAAACGACCTGGTTTTCACCGGCTGTATCCGGCTGTTCGTATTGCTTGTAAAGCCTCATTCGCGGGCATTATCAAATCACTTTGGAGGAATGCTAACCCTTGGTACAAATCATCGGCTTCAGTTCGGTAGCCTTGCGCGCCAGACCGGTGTGATCGGTGGCGTCCACGATACTGGCCACTTCCTTGCCGGCCACCGATGCTTCCTCGGCGACTCTCCGCGACGAAAGGCTACAGACTATAATACCCTGTTCACGCAGGCTGTCGATTACCTGCCACCGCTGGTTGTCTGATATTAATAAAGTTTGTTGTGCGGCGGTTACCCCCACAGTTACCCCCAAACTGACCCCCGGATGGCCGGGATAGTTATCAGACTCTATGGGACGGAAGTGTTGCCTTTTGTGCTGTAATTACAGAGGTATTCGGATTTTATTGGGCGTTGCTGGACTTGGATTTGGTGGAGCCGAGGAGGATCGAACTCCCGACCTTCGCATTGCGAACGCGACGCTCTCCCAGCTGAGCTACGGCCCCGATTTCTGGATCGAACAGTATGTTACACATCTTGCACAGTACTCGCCAGCACGCAATCTGCTGGTGGAGTGCGATTGCATAAAGCAAACAGTTTGGCGTACAGGGATTAACGCGTCGCGGTCTTTGCAGGGCATCCTTGCTTCCCGTTTAACCGCATCAGGAGTACATGGAATGTTAGAAGCAGCGGGCAGTCACTTCCGTCTTTGGGGTTATGGCGTAGCGTTACAGGCGATAGCCTTGACCCAGCAGGGTTTGGTGATTCGCAATGGCGATCAGCAGGTGCTTATACCCAGTGAGGATATCAGGCATTTCCAGGAGCAGTTGATCTGCCTGATGGCTGAGAACAGTGCTGTGGCGGAGCCTGCTAACGCGGCCCGTGGCGTCTGAGTTTGCGCTGCTGCTCGGCCAGAAACTGTGCAATTTGCCGTTCCTGACTGGGATCCAGGTTTGCAAAGCGTCCACCAACGCGCAGCGTATGATGAACCTGCTCCAGTCTGGCGAAACGTACCTCTACGCTGGCCTTGAAGGGTCGCGACCCTGGCATTGAGATGGAAAGGTTGTGCAGGATCTGGCCACGGCTGGGGATATTCCGGGTGTGCAGAAATAGACCCACGCCACCGGCTGAAAGGTCCGTAGCCTCGCCTCTGACTGTCTCACCTTCATAGTGGGCGAGCGTAACAGGAACGACCAGGCCCGGACTAAGGCGCAGGCGGAAACTGTCGCGTCGCTGCAGGCGCATGACTGTTTTCGGTATGGCCAGTTCGTACAGCGCAATACCGCTTGCAGTGTTGGCCCTGAGCATGTGGGCAACAAAGCTCAGTTCCATGCCCTGCAAACGGCAATCAATGCGGGCTTTGCGGCTTTTCAGGAACGCTTCGTGAGCCAGGCGTGAATTGAGTTCGTCCAGGTAGAATTGGCCCTTTTCCGCCTTGGTGCCCAGGATGGCGGTATTGGCTTTCTCCTTACAGCCGGGCACGGTCACACTCAACAGCTCATGGTCTGCCTTTAGCTGGTGGAGGAGGGCGATGATCTTCTTCCGATCGGTGAGCTTCTCCCCGGCCGGACTGCGATCCCCCCGAACTGTACGTTTCAGAGTCGCAAGCATTGTCTATATCAGGCGCAAAAATGGCACGCAAACGTAATCGGAATAATGACTTGTTGTTAGCGGGTGATCGGCAGGCTGCCGACCGGGCTTGAGTTCGGAGCTAGACTTTCCCCAGCTCGCGTTGACCGAGATTGGCGGAAGCGTCACCGTTGGGGTCATAGAGTGAAGGGGTGCCGGATTGCCCACGCAGGATAGACAGGGCCTGTTCGACATGCTGGCGGCTGGATTCGAGGATGCCGCCATTGGTCAGGTTGCCGGTCTGGCAAGCTTCCGTATTGGCCAGCACCTGTTCCCATAGCTGGATCAGCCTGTCTGCCTGGGGAAGGCTTCTGAAGCAATCCAGCAAAGTATCGGGTCCTGATGCGAAGCCAAGTTCTGTTACCAGTGCTTCACGCTGTGCTTCCAGTTCTTCCAGCTGACGGGTGTACTGGACCTTTCCGAGGGTAGTCTTCTCCAGCAACTCCAGGTCACGCCGGGTTAGCGCCAGGCGCTCTGCCTCAAGACATTCCAGCAGGCGCCCGGTGCACTGGACTTCCTGTGCCAGTACCTTTTCCAATGAATGCTGTGTCCCTTCAGCGTGCATGATAGCGACTACCTCGCGTCAGTCAGAGCCTCTTCAAGACTCATCAGTTTTTCGGCAATCCGTTCCGGATTGACGGTAAAGGTGCCGTTTTCGACTGCGCTGCGAACGGCTTCGACGCGCTGGCTGTCAACGACAGGCTCACTGGCGAGCCGGGTTTCAAGTTCCTGAAGCTGGCGGGCTTCGCCGGTAAGGCTGACCCTGTCCGAGCTGCTGCCGGTGTTGCCGGAATCTGCAGATGAGGAGTTGGTGTTCCCCTTCTCCTGGTGCTCAACCGGCGCACCCTGACTGCTTGCTGGCGTCACGAGCGATGCTATACGGTTGTTTTCAATCTCCATTTCAGAGTCCTCAAAGTTAAACTTACGAATGCTACAGTCACAATATCGTCACTGCATTCAATAACTTTAGGCTCTTTTGCGCACCATGTCACTAAAGTGTCACTTTTATGACGCCCGGTGAAACTACGATTCCGTCGACTACCCGCAAAGAGCTATCGGATTTCACACTCACCAGGTCCCCGGACTTGCCGTCACTCATGGCTTTCCCTGTACTGCGTATTTTAAGCGGGCCGGTTTCAACGATCAGCGTTACCCGCTGGCCGCGCTTTACCAGTTTCGGGGCCTGCAACATTTGCGGCGTTATGACGGTCGCTGCCGTGATAGTGCGTTTTGCCAGCTGGCCTGCAATCGACTGGCTGTCGGTGTAGTAGCCGTAGGGCAGGTTGGACAGGTTGCGTTCCACCGGCTCCAGATCTGCTTCCTGAATGGTGCTGCCACGCGCCAGGGGCTGGCGGGCAACCAGTACCGGTCCATATATATCGATACGGGCGGCTACGTAAATGCTCCAGCCACCTACATCCGGGCAGCGTACACCGACGGTTGTATTGCCTGATGTCCTTCCACCCGGCGACATGAATGCTTCCAACGCTGACTCACAGCTTTTCACATGCAACCGGGAATCGAGTTTACCCAGCTTGACTTCGCTGCGATTTCCCTGGTGCTGGCTACTGGCAAATGCCTGGAGAAAACTCTGCGCTGTGTCGCGGATGGCGGCATGGCTTTGCCACTGGCTTGCCGCACCGGCGGCAAGGGATGTGGCCGGCTGCCAGGCGAGAATCGCTAATGCTATAAAAATGCTTGATATTTTGGAGCTCTTTTTCATTGGGTCATTCCCTCGAACGGTACCTGAACAGGGAAAATGCAATTGGCATGCCATACTTTACAACTGGTTAAGCTTCACTCCGCAAAGCCGATAGCACCGCATGAAACTGCCAAACCATACAAGGGAGTAAGAGCCATGAGCGGCGTATTGGCCAATGTAGACATGCGTACCCAACTGGCCGGGCATAACCGGCTGGAGTTGCTGTTGTTCAGCCTGGATGGAAAACAGCTGTTCGGAATCAACGTATTCAAGGTACAGGAAGTGATTCAGTGTCCTTCGCTGACCCAGATTCCGGATTCGCATAAGGTGGTTCGTGGTGTTGCCAACATGCGCGGTCGCATGGTTACGGTAATGGACCTTGGCCGGGCAATTGGTGGGCGTGGCGTTAAGAACCCGCAAGACAATTTCGTTGTTGTTACCGAATACAACCAATGTGTGCAGGGGTTCCTGGTGGGCGGAGTCGACCGCATCGTAAACATGAACTGGGAAGAAATCCTGCCACCACCAAAAGGTATTGGTGACGATAACTACCTGACCGCTGTGACCAAGGTCGATGGCGAACTGGTGGAAATCATCGACGTGGAGAAGGTGCTCGCCGAAGTGGTGGGCTGGCATGATGATGTCTCCCAGGAATTTATCCAGCAGGCGTCGGAACAGGACGATGAGGAAGAACGCAGTCCGATAGTGCTGGTGGCGGATGATTCTTCGGTCGCGCGAAACCAGATCAAGCGTACCCTGGAACAGTTGGGTGTGGAGTGCGTGCTGGCGAACGATGGCAAGCAGGCTCTGGATATGCTTAGAGAGTGGGCTGACCATGAAGATGAAATACCGCTGCACAAACGTCTGTTCATGGTTATATCCGATATCGAAATGCCCGAGATGGATGGTTATACCTTCACGACCGAAGTGCGCAAGGACCCGCGCATGAGCGATCTGCACATCCTGTTGCATACCTCGCTGAGCGGCGTGTTCAATAATGCGATGGTGGAAAAAGTCGGCGCTGACGACTTTATTGCCAAGTTCCAGCCGGATGTTCTGGCTAAATCCGTACTGACGCGCTTGAAGCGTTGGCAGGATGCACGCGCTGCGTGACCGTGTCATCAGGCACAACTGACCGTGCTATCTTTATCTGCACGGCACCGGGACTAGGGAAAAGGATTTTTTGGTTTGACACTGGCAAGCATCAGCACTGACGAGTACGAGGATTTTCGTCATTTCCTCGAGGACGCCTGTGGAATTCTCCTGGGAGCCAACAAGCACTACCTGGTACAGAGCAGACTCGGTAAGGTAGTCAGCGCGGCAGGGATGACTTCACTTGGGGAACTGGTTGGTCAGCTGCGTAAGGAACGTGTCGGCGGTGCTTTACGTGAGCAGGTTGTCGAGGCGATGACGACCAACGAGACGTTCTGGTTTCGTGATAACCACCCCTTCAGGATATTTTCCGAACACATTCTCCCAGAGTGCGTAAAACGTAAACAACGCTCCTTGCGCGCCTGGTCGGCAGCCTGTTCTACCGGTCAGGAGCCATACTCGATCAGCATGACCGTTCAGGAGTTTCTGACCAGAAACCCTGGCACTACTATAGATGTGCAGATTGTAGCAACCGATATTTCTCCCGGTGTTCTGGGTGAAGCCAAAGCCGGATATTACGACGCCATGGCAGTTGCACGGGGTCTGCCAGCGGATACGCGGGCACGGTATTTCAAGAAGGACACTAATCACTGGGAGGAGCGCTGGCATGTTCGCGAGGATATCCGCAGGCGGGTCCGTTTTACCCATGGCAACCTGTTAGCCAGTTACTCGGCACTGGGCCGCTTCGACGTTATCTTTTGTCGCAATGTGCTGATCTATTTTTCTTCTGAATCGAAGATTGGCATTATCCGGCGCATGGCGGATATCCTGAATCCGGGAGGCTACCTGTTCCTCGGTGCCTCTGAAGCCATTACCCAGTATTCGGATGCCTTCGATATGGTGCGCTGCAATCCGGGCGTGGTGTACCAGAAGAAGTAACCGCCTCCCTGTTCTGATGATCGCAGCGGGTTGCCGCCTTGCGGTCAAGGCTTGCCGCCTGCAGTCGCCCCGAAACCCTGTGAATTCTCTAAGTCCATGATTCCTCTTTACTAGCAGTAGTTGGCACGAGGGTTGCTGATAATCCTGCATACATGAATTGCAGGAGGCGAAATGGCAATCAGTTTTGACAAGGCGCTGGGAAATTTACCGGGGAATCTGACGCTCTACGGAAAGCGCTCCAGCCTGCTGGCATCCAATATGGCCAACGCTGATACCCCGGGCTTCAAGGCGCGTGATATCGATTTCCGTTCTGTACTGGCGAAAGCCGGTGGCGAGCAGATTTCGCTGAAGACCACACAGGGTTCACACCTGGGTGGTGCTTCTTCGGCGGTTTCCGAAGCTGCGAAGCTTTATCGTATTCCAAACCAGCCATCCATCGATGGCAATACAGTTGATACCCAGGTCGAAACGGCAGAGTTCACCAAGAACTCCATAAATTATCAGTCGACGCTGACTTTTCTGAACGGCAAGTTCAAAGGCCTGAGACTCGCGATAAAGGGAGAATGATAAATGTCTTTACTGGACGTATTTGATATCGCCGGATCCGCCATGAGTGCGCAGAGTGTGCGCCTGAACGTGACCTCCAGCAATCTTGCCAACGCGCAGAGTGTGGGTGGGGATGAGGATTCAACCTATCGCGCACGTAACCCGGTGTTCTCGGCTGTGATGCAGTCTTTGCGGGGTAACGCTGCCAGCGTGGGTGTCAAGGTCGATGGTATCTACGAAAGCCAGGCCAAGCTGGAGCAGCAGTACCAGCCCAATAACCCGCTGGCGAACGAAGAGGGTTACGTTTTCCTGCCTAACGTCAATATGGTTGACGAAATGGCCAACATGATTTCCGCATCACGCTCTTACCAGAGCAACGTCGAAGTACTGAACACTTCCAAACAGATGATGCTTGCCACGCTCCGTATGGGGCAGTAAGTAAACGACCGGGACAGGACAATGATTGATACACAAAATGGAACACAGGGCATCGATTTACGTACCGTAAACGAGCTGAATGCCAAGACTACCGACAAGGCCATCGGCCAGGAAGAGTTCCTGAAGCTGATGACTACGCAGTTGCAGAACCAGGACCCGTTCAAACCGATGGAGAGCGGCGATTTCCTTACCCAGATCGCGCAGTTCTCTACCGTTGAAGGTATTGGTGACCTGAACAAGGGCTTCTCCGAACTCAGTCAGTCGCTGGTATCCAACCAGGCTTTGCAGGCTACTAACCTGGTGGGCCGACAGGTACTTGCAGCTACGGGTGTCGCTGCTCTGGAACAGGGTGGAACGATTCGCGGCAATGTCGAGTTGCCGGCCGCCAGTGGCGATGTGGTGGTAAACGTCTATGACCAGGCCGGTCAGGTAGTCCGCAGGCTGGAACTGGGCTCGCAGCCCTCGGGACCGGTCTCGTTCAAGTGGGACGGCCTGAAGAATGACGGCACGTTCGCCAAACCCGGCGCCTATTTCGTAAGTGCCGAGGCGAGTATCGACGGTCAGTATGAATCCGTTGAAACCCTGCTCGTTTCGGATGTTCGCAGTGTGACATTAAGCAACAGCGGTGGGCTGTTGCTGGATCTGAATGGTATCGGGGCGCTGGACTTCAAGGAAGTCCGGCAGATCCTGTAACTGATTGGCTGAAGGAGATACATCATGCCGTTTCGTACAGCACTAAGTGGTTTAAATGCAGCATCCGCAGAATTGCGGATTATTGGTAACAACGTAGCGAATGCCGGCACCACCGGTTTCAAGCAGTCGCGTGCCGAGTTCGCGGACATTTTCGCGACCTCGAACCTGGGTGTCACCTCCAACGCCATCGGTACCGGCGTGCGGGTGTCCTCGGTCTCGCAGCAGTTTACCCAGGGCAACATCGGTTTTACCGACAACAACCTGGACCTGGCCATCAGCGGGCAGGGCTTCATGATCATGAATGATAACGGTACCAACGCCTATACCCGTTCCGGTGCGCTGGGTGTCGACCGCAATGGTTTTGTGGTCAATAACCAGCAGCAGCAGCTGACCATCTTCCAGGCAGACGTTAGTGGAAATATCACCGGCGCTACCGGGCCCTTGCAGCTGGACCGGTCTGACATCGCGCCTGCAGCGACCACAATTGTTGATGTACAGGCGAATCTGGATGCTTCGGCAGGTATCCCGACTGCGCCGTTCAGTACTACTGATGCCACTTCCTATAACAACTCAACGTCGCTGACTGTCTTTGACAGCCTGGGCTCGCCGCACCTCAGCACCATGTATTTCACCAAGACCGCGGACAATACCTGGGATGTTCGCCAGTTTGTCGATGGCACACAGGTGAACACAGGCGCGCCGGCCGGGGAAAGCATTACGTTTGATAGCGCGGGCGCCATTACAGGCGGCAGCCCCACCAGCATGACCTTTACCCCCGCGGGTGGCGCAGCACCGATGACCGTGGCTGTCGATTACAACAATACCTCCCAGTTCGGCAGTCCTTTCAGTGTCAACGCGCTGACCCAGGACGGTTTCGCGACCGGACGTTTGAGTGGTATCGATATCAGTACCACCGGCGTCATTACCTCGCGCTTCACCAACGGTCAGTCACGCACCCTGGGGCAGATCGCCATTGCCACTTTCAATAACTCGCAGGGCCTGCGCCAGCTGGGTGACACCGCCTGGGCGGAGACCTTCGATTCAGGAGCACCACTGGTGGGTGCACCGGGCACCGGTGCCGCCGGCCTCATCGAGTCCGGTGCGCTGGAGGGCTCTAACGTGGACCTTACCGCGGAACTGGTCAATATGATTACGGCACAACGTAATTTCCAGGCCAATGCGCAGGTGATAACCACCGCGGATACTGTCACACAAACCATTATAAACATCCGCTAAGGCTGACCAGAGACTGAGATTATGGATCGTGTAGTATTTGTTGTTGGTAATGCCGGGAAGCAGTTGCTGCGCACCCAGGCGCTTAATTCACATAACCTTGCCAACGCTAACACCACCGGCTTCCAGGCGGACCTGGCGAATTTCTCGCCGCGTATCATCAATGGCGCTGGTCACGAGAGCAGGGCCTTTGCCGTTGCGGGCAACAACGGTGCCAGTTTTGAGAAGGGCGAGATTCAGCCCACCGGGCGCACCCTGGACGTGGCGGTCAACGGCGACGGCTGGCTCGCGGTACAGGCACCCGATGGCAGCGAAGCCTATACACGCGCCGGCAACCTGCACATCAATATCAACGGCCAGTTGCTGACGCGTTCCAATCACCCGGTGCTGGGCGATTCAGGTCCGATCGTAGTCCCGGAAAATCAGAAACTGGAGATCGGAAGTGACGGTACTATCAGCGTGCAAGCGCTGGGACAGCAGCCGAACACCCTGGCTGAGGTGGGCCGTATCAAGCTGGTGTCACCGCTCGCAGAAGAGCTGAAGAAAGGCCCGGACGGCCTGCTGCGCATGCGTAACGGTACACAGGCAGAGGCCAGCACTGAAGCCACCCTGACCAGCGGCGCGCTGGAAAGCAGTAACGTGAACGGTGTGGAGGCTATGGTCAACATGATCAGCCTGGCGCGCCAGTTCGAAATTTCGGTAAAGATCATGAGTACCGCCAAGGAAATGGACGAACGCACCACCCAGATCATGAACATGAGCTAGTGGCTGCAAGGATAACGAGGTAACGATATGAACAAGGCACTGTGGGTAGCGAAAACCGGTCTCGAAGCGCAGCAGATGCGCATGAGTGTGATTTCCAACAACCTTGCCAACGTCAACACCAACGGCTTTAAGCGCGACCGGGCCGTGTTCGAGGATCTGCTGTACCAGAACGTGCGCCAGCCCGGTGCATTGTCGTCACAGAGCAGCCGCCTGCCAACCGGCCTGCAACTGGGCACCGGGGTACGCACCGTCGCCACCGAGAAGATACAGACGCTTGGCAACATCGTGCAGACCAACAACAGCCTGGATGTCGCCATACAGGGGCGCGGCTTCCTGCAGGTGCTGTTGCCGGATGGCAATATCGCCTACAGCCGTGATGGCGCGATGAAGATGGACGAGACCGGGCAGCTGGTCACATCCAGCGGTAACGTGATACAGCCGGCGATTACCCTGCCGAGCAATGCAACCACTTTGACCATCGGTTCCGACGGCGTGGTGTCGGCGTTGGTCCCTGGCAGCTCTACGCCAACCCAGGTTGGCAGTATCCAGCTGGCTGACTTCATTAACCCTACCGGCTTGCAGGCGGTCGGTGAGAACCTTTTTCTGGAGACCGCATCGAGTGGTTCTCCTTCCACCGGTACGCCGGGCCTGAACGGCCTGGGTACGGTGATACAGGGTGCGCTGGAAACATCCAACGTCAATGTCGTGGAAGAACTGGTCAATATGATCGAGACCCAGCGTGCCTATGAAATGAACTCCAAGGCAATTCAGACCACAGACCGCATGTTGCAGTTCGTAACCCAGAATCTATAGTTGATGCAGGGACAGTAATCGTATGATGAAGCCACACCTGGATACCGGTCACAAACTGCTGCTGGCAGGCCTGTCGATGCTGCTGATAGGTGGTTGTGCCACCAAACCACCGCCACGCGACAACTACCGTCCGACGATGCCGCCGGCCTATACCAGCGCCGAGCCGATCGGAGGCTCCATCTACCAGGCGGCCCGCGATGTACGCCTGTTTGAAGATGTCAAAGCACGCCGTATTGGTGATGTTCTGTCAGTAATACTCCAGGAAAAGACATCGGCCTCAAAATCCGCCAGTACATCGGCGGACAAGAACCAGGAAACAACGGTAGCTAACCCGACCTTCTTCGGTGCTTCGCCACAGTTCAATCTGCCGGGGCTTATCCCGCTGGACAGCAACCGGGATAACAACCTCCAGCAGAATCTGAGTGCGGAACGCTCGTTTGAAGGTGAAGCGGATTCCAGCCAGAGCAACAGCCTCACCGGTGAGATCTCAGTCACCATTGCCGATGTGCTGCCGAACGGCAACCTGGTGGTACGTGGTGAGAAGTGGCTGACCCTGAATCAGGGTGAGGAATTTATCCAGATTTCCGGCATCGTGCGTCCCCAGGACATAGGTACCAACAACAGAATCCTGTCCACCCAGATCGGTGATGCGCGCATTACCTACAGTGGCCGGGGTACTTTGGCCGAGACCAACCAGATGGGCTGGCTGGCGCGTTTCTTTAATCATCCGGTATGGCCGTTCTAGGCGCAATGGGGCAACGTTATATCATGCGTAAACTGTTTTTATTCATATCACTGTTTGTTCTCTGCAGTTCAGTCTGGGCGGAGCGTATCAAGGATCTTGCACATCTGGCCGGGGTGCGTGACAACCAACTGGTGGGCTACGGCCTGGTCGTTGGCCTGGACGGCAGCGGTGACCAGACCAGTCAGACGCCCTTTACCGTCCAAAGTTTGCAAAACATGTTGAAGCAGTTTGGCATTACGCTGCCGCCGGGCACAACACCGCAGCTGAAGAATGTGGCCGCCGTTTCAATACACGCCAGGCTCCCCGCTTTTTCCAAGGTCGGACAGACCATAGATGTAACGGTGTCTTCCATTGGCAACGCCAAGAGTCTGCGTGGCGGTGCTCTGCTAATGGCGCCACTCAAGGGTGCTGATGGCCGGGTTTATGCCATGGCCCAGGGAGATCTCCTGGTGAGTGGCCTGAATGCGCAGGGCTCTGATGGTTCAAGTGTTACCGTAAATGTACCCAGTGTCGGCACCATTCCAAATGGCGCCACCGTCGAGCGGATTGTCCCCAATCCTTTTATGCAAGGTGATTTTATTACCTTCGACCTGAACCATTCGGATTTTACCACTGCGAATCGTCTGGCCGTTGCAATTAACGAAACAGTAGGTCCCGGCATTGCCATGCCAATGGATTCGGTGTCGATTCGGGTCAGCGCTCCGCGTGATACCTCACAGCGTGTTGCCTTCGCATCGCTGGTTGAAAATATTTCTGTCGAACCGGGCGAGGCCGCCGCCAGGGTAGTCATTAATTCAAGAACGGGTACTGTAGTGATCGGGGCTAACGTAAAGATACTGCCGGCTGCTGTTTCGCACGGTACGCTGGTGGTGACCATCACCGAGAACCAGCAGGTCAGCCAGCCGGGTGCCTTCGCCAGACGTGGCCGCACTGCGGTTACCGACCAGAGCGACGTGGATATCGGTTTGCAGGGCAATCACACTTTCATGCTGCAGCCTAATATCACGCTGCAGGATATCGTAGATGGTGTAAACCGCGTCGGTGCTACGCCGGCCGATATCGTGTCCATACTCCAGGCCCTTAAACAGGCTGGCGCATTGCGCGCAGAGCTGATGGTTATCTAGGCAGGGTTACGCAGCATGACATCTCCTGTTCTGCATAGCGACGTCTACACCGATTTCAAGGGTCTGGCTGAACTGCGCGGCCGTGCCGGTGATAACAGCGAGGAAACACTGCGCGAAGTCGCCGGTCAGTTCGAGGCGCTGTTTATCCAGATGATGCTGAAGAGTATGCGCGACGCCGGTCTCGGCGAGGGCTTGATGGACAGCGAACACACCAAAACCTACCAGTCCATGTATGACCAGCAGCTGGCTATCGACATGAGCAAGAAGCAGGGTCTGGGGCTGGCGGACATGATGGTTCAGCAGCTGCGGCGTGCTGATACGGTAGACTCCGGAGCGGAAGATACGGCCACGGTTCCAGCGCTGGATTTGGATACGCAGCGCCGTGTTGCGCGTACCTCGCAGATGCCACAACCTCATTCGATTCAGCCGCAACACACTGTATCACAGGCCTCGGCAGCGCAGCGTGACTGGCAGCCGGGTTCGAAAGATGATTTTGTTCGCGAACTGTGGCCGCACGCACAGCGCGCCGCCCATGAGCTGGGTACCCGTCCGGAGGCATTGCTCGCGCAGGCGGCACTGGAAACCGGCTGGGGTAAACGGATGATCCGCGGTGCGGACGGCCAGAACAGTTTTAACCTGTTTGGTATCAAGGCGGATGCGCGCTGGCAGGGCGAACGCGTGATGACCGAAACAGTTGAGTTCAGGGACGGCCTGATGCGCAGGGAACGCGCTCCTTTTCGGGCCTACCCGTCATTGGCGGAAAGTTTCGCCGACTATGCGGATTTTCTGAAAACCAATCCGCGTTACCGGGAAGCCCTTAAAGTAGGCGCCGATGCACCGGCATTTGTGCATGCGCTGTCGCAGGCCGGCTACGCAACTGACCCGGAATACTCGAACAAAATCAATCAGATTATGAATAGCGAACCGTTCCGCAACACGGTTTCCGGTATTTAGGAAGCCGCCCGGGAGCCGTTAAGCTGATGAAGAGGCAAGATCTCATGAAGCTGTCTACTGCAAACTGTTACAAACGGCCGGAGTCTGCGTCATGGCGATAGGACTACTCGGCACTGCCGCATCCGGTTTGCAGGCCTTCCAGCGCGCCATATCGGTGACCGGAAACAATATCAGTAATGCAAACAACGAAGACTACTCGCGACAGCGTGTCGAGCTGGCTACCCGTCAGTCCACGTTCACTGGCCAGGGCTACATCGGTAACGGTGTCAAGATCGAAAGTATCGCGCGCATGTTTGACCAGTTCACGGTTGATCGTTTGCGCGAGAGCAGCAGTTCCACGTCACAGTACGAAACCTTGTTCAGCTTTTCTGAACGCGTAACCAACCTGCTGGGTGATACCGACGCCGGCCTGGGTGCGGGCCTTGAGGATTTCTTCAACGCTGTACAGACACTTGCCGATGATCCGGCCTCCATACCGGCACGTCAGCTGCTGCTGTCGGAATCCGATTCGCTGGTGGCACGCTTGCAGAACCTGGATGGTGAGCTCGATTCCATGCGCCGCGAGATCAATGGCAACCTCGACAACGCAGTGACCGAGATCAATGGCCTGAGTGCAGCGATAGCGGATGCCAACCGCAGCATTGTGGATTCCACCGTTCAGGGCAGCAATGTTGTACCGAATGATCTGCTTGACAAGCGCGATGGCCTGATCAATCGCTTGTCGGAACTGGTTGCAGTGCGCACGGTTGAGCAGGATGACGGGGCAGTGAATGTCTTTGTCGGTAGTGGCCAGGCACTGGTGACCCGCTTCCTGGCTTCGCCACTACAGACGGTACGCAATGACTTCGATGCCAACCGCGCCGAGATCGCGATTGTAAGCGGCGGCGCTTCGGCCGTGATTACCGACAACCTCAGCGGCGGCAAGCTCGGTGCGCTGCTGGATTTTCGTGCACAGGTATTGAACCCGGCACAGAATTCACTGGGGCGTATCTCGGTCAGTCTGGGTACTGCATTCAATACCCAGCACACGGCCGGTATGGACCTGGACGGCGTGGCCGGTGCGAACTATTTTTCCGTGACCACACCACTGGTGGCGGCCAGTAGCAACAATACAGGTACAGCGGCCGTGACCGCGGTATTCGACGCTGCCAATATCGATAACCTGAGCACCGAAGATTACAACCTCTCTTTTGATGGTGCAGTGTGGTCGGCCCGCCGGGTCAGTGACGGTCAGGCAGTGACCATGACGGGCAGTGGTATACCTGCGGACCCTTTTCTGTTTGATGGACTCAGCGTCGAGGCTACCGCGGGTGCGGCAGCCGGTGACCGTTTCCAGATTCGTCCCACTCGCAGCGGTGCAGCGGGGATGGGGGTGCTGATCGGCAATCCACGCGAAATAGCCGCGGCAGCGCCGGCCGCAGGACCCGCGCCGGGTGATAACAGCAACGCGTTGTTACTGGCCGGGCTACAGACATCGCTAACCATGGAAAACGGGACCACCAGTTTCCAGGGTGCCTTTGGCCAGTTGATTGCCCAGTTGGGCACGCAGACACGCAGCGCCGAAATTGGTGCTGAGGCACAGGGGGCACTGCTGGCACAGGCACAGGAATCACGCGATACCCTGTCCGGTGTTAACCTCGACGAGGAAGCTGCCGACCTGATCCGTTTTCAGCAGGCCTACCAGGCCATCGCCCAGGTGATCTCGGTGGCCGACTCGACTTTCCAGACCTTGCTGGCCGCGGTAGGGAGATAAACATGCGTATCGGCACCTTGCAAATGTTTCGTCAGGGCATCAATTCAATGCTTGAGCAGCAGACGAAGCTGTTTGAAACACAAAACCAGCTGTCTACAGGCAAGCGTATCAATAGTCCCAGCGACGATCCGACCGGTGCGGCACAACTGGTCGGTTTGTCCGAATCTACCAAACTCACTGCACAGTATCAGGACAATATTCTTGCCGCGCGTACCCGGCTGGAGCTGGAAGAAACGGCGCTGGGGTCTGCAGGAGAATCCTTGCAACGCGTCAGGGAGCTGGCAATACAGGCGCTCAACGACACCAATGGCGCCAGTGATCGAACGGCTATAGCCGTAGAAATCCGGCAGCTGGCCGATGAAGTGATGGGGCTCGCCAACCGCAAGGATGGTAGCGGCCAGTTCATGTTTGCGGGTTTCCAGGTGTTGACGACACCCTTCAGTGAGGCGCCGCCCGGAACATTTAACTACAACGGTGACCAGGGGCAACGCCAGATCCAGATTGGCCCTGCACGCCAGATTGCCGACGGGGATTCCGGGCAGGCTGTATTCATGGATATTCCAGACGGAGGCGGGGGCTTCGAGAGTATATTCGCGACCCTGGAAACCCTCGCCAGCGACCTGGAGGCCAATACGCCAAATGGTGCCAGTCTCGACCAGATTGACAGGGCAATGGATCAGTTTCTTGGATTCAGAGCGAGCACCGGCGCGCGGCTGAATGCGCTGGATAACCAGGAAAAGATCAATGGAGCGCTGCTGGTCCAGCTGGAGAAAACCCGTTCGGTGGTTGAGGACCTTGACTATGCCGAGGCGGCCAGTCGCTTGAGCAGGGAGAGCGTTACATTACAGGCTGCCCAGCAGGCCTTTGTAAAGGTTCAGGGTCTGAATCTGTTTAACTATATCTGAACCCCGCAGGAGCGTGCTTAGGTTGGAGCGCTTGTGGTGGGGTGGTGTTCCGACAAACGCTAAAGTTCTAGCTGCCGCACGATCAGCTGTTTTCTGACATCATGCTGCCGGGCTATGGCGACCGCCGCGATATGTTCCGGGCCTGGTCGCCACAGATGGACCATCCAGTTTTTTCTGTCATCATCTATGGATTCATCAAACTCAATATCAATATCGGCTTCGTGCCTTATCCGAAAACGCAGCTTGCAGGTTGGAAACGAAAGTCCTATACCCCGGGCTTTGACGTAAGCTTCGCGTAGCGTCCAGAGGCTGTAAAAATATTCCAGCTGCTCCGATCCCTGTAACCGGGTTAATTCAGCGTTTTCTGCAGGAGAGAACATGCGTGCGGCAACAGCAACCGGGTTATGCCGGGCGCTGATTTTCTCCACATCGATACCGCAGTCATCATCCATGGTCACTATGAAGCACACCAGTCCATCAGTATGTGTCAGGTTGAAGCGCAGTGGCGGGATGCCCGGGTTGGCGATTTCCGGGCGGCCGTGTTTGCCGTGTGAAAAACACCAGTCCGCCGGGGGTATGTTGATATACGTTGACAAGGTCTTGCGTACCAGCGCATGGGATACCAGGTATCGGTGCCGGTCTGCAGGGAAATGGAAGCGGTCACATTGCGCGCGTTCCTCTGTAGATAATATGGCTCGGAAATTCGCCAGCACAGCATTGTCCCGGATGGAATCTGGTTCTACCAGCCAGACATGGGCTTCTTGTCCAGGAAGGATAGTTGACGCGCCAGATGCCACTTAGCGTAGAGCCTTCCCACTATTCTGATAGACAGGATCTATCATCCGGCTGAAAGCCTGCGGCTTGTTCATAGATTCTCTTCCATTCAACAGCCACACTATTCTACAGGCTAGTTTGGTGTGCATGCTGTTTATCTTGGGAACAAAGGTCACGCTGTAGAGCTTGAATTTCCAGATCGTCGGGATATTTCGCGAGGTATCCTGAATACAGAGATGAGGCATCATTGTGGCGACCAAGAGATTTAAGGATTTCTGCGCTGTTTTGGACGATATTCCTATTGAAAGGTGCAACCGCCATTCCACGCGCCAGGTAGTCAACAGCCTGGGGTTCTTTCTGATTGTGCCAATATAATACGCCCAGGTTATTATAGGAATCGGGAAATTCCGGATCTCTCTGTATAGCGAGGAGGAAGTGTTTTTCGGCATCTTCCTGATCGCCTTGTTCAAAGCACCTCTCCCCCAGTTTGTTCAACTCAATAGCTGACAGTGGCGGTTCGCTGGTACTGTTGGAACGTTGTTTGTAGGAAGCGGGCTGCGCCCGGTTTTTTCTGATCAGCGTGGCATTGACTGAAGCAGGATTGGATAGCAATTGTTCGTGTAGCCATTGTCTGTAAAGATCTTCCCGCTCAATATGTATATCTTTTGGTACAGTCTCGACGAAGGAGCATTTGTAGTCCAGTTCGCTCATCAGGTCAGCGCAGAAAGTCTCTATCTCGAGCTCGTCCTGTTCAGAGTATGTGTAGTGATCAGCTCTGGCGGGATCCAGAGCTGAGTCCATTTCTTTTCTGTATATTCCGTCATGAGAAACCAGATGGAACTCGCTGGCGATTTGAGCCGGCTCTGCATTTATCTCCAGAAAAGAAAATAGCGTACCCAATACTTCAATAGGGTTGCTTAGCATTTGTTCATAACCAATAGTCAGGATGTTTGGTGAAATCCAGGCGCTTTTACTTTGCTCCATGATAAAGCGGGTGCGGAAATACCACATGTGGGCAGCATCAGAAATAGTATCAGGTCCAAATTCCTGCTTGACGAATGAGTGCGCTACAGCTTTGGGGTTCCGGTGTATATGTACCAGCTTTGCATCGGGATAACATCTCAGAATTTCAGGGATTGCTATAAGGTTCATTGGGGTTTTGTCCCCCCAGCGAGGTTTCCCTTTTCGAGTCCTGTAGGTATTGAAGAAACCATCCAGAAAGGTCTTGCGTGAATCGGCACCCTGGATAAGTTCATGGAACTCATGTTCAGTGAAGCCAAAATCCTGTAGTTCGCGGCCCAGAAATGATTCTCGGCGGATGATGGCTTCTGCAGACTTCACCTGATTCCAGAGGGGTTCTGGAATATCTTTTAGCG
>Ga0316193_10000117_pt1 | contig 41270 bp, 39 predicted proteins | sample MerIslsedime2_MG_FD_207735 | JGI IMG/M metagenome (GOLD analysis project Ga0316193, IMG submission 207735) | Coastal sediment microbial communities from Maine, United States - Merrow Island sediment 2 | ecosystem: Environmental > Aquatic > Marine > Coastal > Sediment | place: USA: Maine... | reverse complement strand
GGAACGAAGAACCACAGAGACACAGAGGCACAGAGGGGGACACAGAGAAAAAAACGCAGAGGCGCAGAGCCGCAGAGGCGCAGAGCCACCCACCCACCCGAAAAAGAACGCAAAGGCGCAAAGACGCAAAGACGCAAAGGGGCGGTGACTGAGTTGGAAAGGCGCTTCCGTTTCTTTCCGGCAGAACGACAGACGACCAGAAGATCGCCTGTCGCCGGTGAGAAGCCCGCCTGCTCCGAACCCGAGCGTTCGTCACAGCCGGTCTTCTCACCGACCGACGTGCCAGGGGCACGTCGGTTCTGCCTCTCTTCTCTTCCATATTTGGGAGAGGGGGCGTGCCCCTCCCAACTATTGAATGGAGAAGAAAGGTGGCGAGGCTTGCGCTCTGGGAGCGCAAGCCGCTGGGCCGGGACACCGGGACGAGAGCTCGTTTTCGTAACGGTGGCCCGGCCCAGCGGTTTCCGGCCGTTCGACGGCCGGGACCTCGCCACACAGAGGAATCCAGCGAAAGCCTCTCTGCGTTGGAAATCGGGCGGGTGGGTGGTCTTTGCGTCTTTGCGCCTTTGCGTCTTTGCGTTAGAAAAGCCGGATAGACGGCATGAGCTCGTGGATGAAGAGCCGAAGCGATCCAATTCGAAAAAGATATCTGCGTTCATCTGCGTGATCTGCGGTTTCTCTTGGGTGGGTGTGGGCGGCTTTGTGAATTCTTTGTGCCTCTGTGTCTCTGTGGTGGTTCGAGCATCGCGCACCCCCTAGTCATACATGCCGTCGGCGAACCAGTCACCGGTTTTGCGGTCACGATAAACCCGATACAACCCGCCACCGGAGAGCTCGACATCCCAGTAGTCACGCTCCACCGGCTGTTTGTCCCACCATCCGTCTTCGAGAGTCCACGGCCCCGCCGCCACCCGCACCAATCCCTGAATCCGAGGTGCCGCCCCTGATTCCGAAGCGACTGAAACCAACCGCAACGAACTGAGCAGCTCCGAGTTTTGAGTTTTGAGTTTTGAGTTCTCAATCGAGGGGTCGGCGACTCGAAGGCCCTCGGGGGTGGGCGGGGGGTATCGAGCATCGAGCATCAAGTATCCAGCATCCCGATCTCCCTCAGTGATCACCTCCAACGCCACCGGTGGTCGCAATACTCTGACAACAAGCAGTCCCCGTCCCTGGCGCGGCGGCTGGCGCAGCTTGGGGGCCGGTGGCGGATCGAAGGATTCGGTTTGAAAACGCTCCGGAAGATGGCCATCGACCGTGCGTGGTGAGCCCACCCGTTCGGGACCGATGCGGGCGGCGAGGTGGGCGAGGGTGCCGGCAAGCTTGTCGGGGTGAATCTCCGGCGCGCCGAAGAGGGTGACCTGGCCGCGGCGCGGTCGGTCGGGGTGGGTGATCGAGATGAAGGCGACCACCGGCGCGCGCGGTGGTTTCGACTCGAGCTCGAGGCGGGTCAGCGCCAGCAACGCGTCGATGTCCCGGGTCGGAGCGGGCAGGCGGATGCGCCGGTGCTCGGCGCCCTCCGGTTCGAGTCCGAGCTCGAGCTCGAGCAGGGCACAGGCCAGGTCTTCGCGCTCGAGACGTTTGCGGGTTCGCTCGAGGGATTGGCGGAGGGCGTAGAGCAGGGGATCAACGGTGACCACCGGCCACTCCAACTCCATGCCCTCGTGAAAAGTCGGTGGCGGGTGGTAGGGCGCCAACGGACTCGAGTCGATGCCACGCGCTGCCTGGTGGGCGCTGGCGCCGGCCGGACCGAGACGACTGGCCGTACGGTCCGCCGGCAGTCGGGCGAAGTCGCCGAGGGTGCGCACACCCCAGCGGCGCAGGGTATCCATGAGACGTCGGTCGAGGTGGAGATGGGTCAGGGGCAGGGGGGCGAGGAAGAGCATTTCCTGGCCGGCGGCCACCACCTTTGGCGAGTCGGGCATGCGGGCGGCGATGCGTGCGGCGAGCTTGTTGCCGGCGATGCCTACCCGCACCGGCAGGTCGAGGGCCTCGGCGGCGACGATCGCGACCTGCCCCATGTCATGCTCACCCGAGTCTCCTTCGAAGAGACGCTCCATGCCGCCGACGTCGGCAAAGACGGTGTCCGGAGCGGCGTCCTCGACCTTCGGCGAGAGCCCCGTCGCGGTCTCGACCAGGGCCTCGTGGGCCGAGGTCTCGCACGAAACGTCGCGGCCGCGGGCGATGAGGGAGGGCAGAATGCCGCGCGCCTGGGCGAGGCTCATCTCCGAGCGCACGCCGGACTTGCGGGCGGGCCGGGAAGCGCCGACCACCCTGGCCGCCGATCCGTTGCCTTCGCAGACCGCCACCGCTTCCCCGGCCAGCTCCGGCTCCGCGCGCAACCTTGCCGCCAGCGGGAAGAGGGGGATGAACAAACACGCGATTCGCGTCATGGGTGCCGGGTGGTTTTTGAACCACCAAGACACCAAGACACCAAGGGAGAACGGCAAAAAAAACGCAGAGGCGCAGAGCCGCAGAGGCGCAGAGCCGCCCACCCGCCCAAAGAAGAACGCAAAGGCGCAAAGACGCAAAGACGCAAAGGGGCGGTGACTGAGTCGGTAGGGTGCTTCCGTTTCTTCCCGGCAGAACGACAGGCGACCAGAAGATCGCCTGTCGCCGGTGAGAAGCCCGCCTGCTCCGAACGCGAGCATTCGTCGCCGCCGGTCTTCTCACCGACCGACGTGCCAGGGGCACGACGGTTCTGCCTCTCTTCGCTTCCATATTTGGGAGAGGGGGCGTGCCCCACCCAATTATTGAAAGAAGAAGAGAAATGGCGAGACCTGCGCTCTTCGAGAGCGCAGGTCGCTGGGCCGCGAAACCGGCACGAGAGTTCACTTTCGAGACGGTTTCGCGGCCCAGTGACTCCGTGGCCGTCTGACGGCCACGGAGCCTCGCCAGAAGACCTCAAACAGTGTGTACTTCCGTCCGATGGCCGGAACCTCGCCACACAGAGCCAGAAATCATGATTCCATCTGTGTTTATCTGTGTGATCTGTGGGCCATATGGGTGGGTGGGTGGGCTTTGCGTCTTTGCGCCTTTGCGTCTTTGCGTTAGAAAAGGCCGATGGGCGGCATGAGCTCGTTGATGAAGAGCTGGCACGATCCAAATCGAAAAGGATATCTGCGTTCATCTGCGCGATCTGCGGTTTCTCTTGGGCGGGTGGGTGGGCTTGGTGACCTTGGTGTCTTGGTGGTGAAAACACGTGCTCTCACACGCAAAAAGCAAGCACCAAGAAGCAGAAGCCGAAAAGCAACAGTCCGAAAGCTTCGCCGGCGAGCTCGAAAATGCCTCGTGTATTCATCTCAAAGGGCTGTGACATTTCTCTCTCCTTTTCGTGAGTCGGGTTTCAAGGACGGCTCCGGCAGGGCGAAGGCCGCCTCGGGGAGGGTGAGGACATTCGGAGCGGTCTCGTGATCCGGATGGCCAATGCGGCGGGCCAGGTGGAGCCACGCCCGGAGCCCGTTGAGAAGGCGAAATGCCCCGCCACTGCTCCAGTCGCCTCGCCCACGGCCGGCCGCTACCACCACGCCGGCGGCGCAGCCGCTCAATCGATAGGGCGAGCCCACCAGAACCACCGCCTGATGGGTGGCAGCATTGCGGGCCACTCGCAGCCAGGCGGCCAACGGCGCGCGGCCCCGCACCGGCGGCAGGCCGAGATCGAGGACGACCAGTGGGAAGCCGGTGTGGACCAGCAGCTCGGTAGCGGCCAGAGAGTCGCCAAGGTTCTGCGGCCGCAGCCACAGCAGGCGTTCGAGGTCGACGCCGATCTCCGCCGCTGTTTGCGGGTCCAGTTGCGCACCCTGGTCGACGAGGGCCGCCACTTCGCCGGCGCCGGTCACCGCCCGAAGGGTCGCCAGGAGGGCGGCGAAACGGCCGCAGGATCCGCGGCCCACAAGCTCCACCAGCTCACCCCGGGGCAGGCCGCCGCCGAGCAGATGGTCGAGACCGGCCAGTGAGGTGGGGAGGGGATCCTCGCGAAGCTCCATGCGCCGCTTGCGGATGAGATCCGAGGCTCGATGGAGGGAGTTGCGGAGCTCGTCCGGGAGCTCAAAATCCCGTGTTGGCAAGGCTTTTGTGGGTTTTAGCTCGGGTATCTGCTGTGCCGTGCCCATCATTTCCTCCTGGGTTTTCCAGTATAGGTGTAAATAAAGCATAAATCAAGACATGAGCGGAAAAATCTTCAAACAGGAGTTGACAGACGAAATTCTTAGTACTACTTTCTTAGTATGGAAAAAATTAAACGAAAACTCACCGATGCCGAGCTGGAAATCATGCACGTGGTGTGGGAGCTCGATGGCGGCACCGTTCGCCAGGTCCACGAGATCCTCAACCAACAGCGACCGTTGGCGTACACCACCGTAATGACCATGATGAACATCCTCGAAGAAAAGGGACATCTCACACGGCAAAAGGAAGGGCGCGCATATCTCTACCAACCCGTGCGTCCCAAAAGTCAGGTGATCTCGGGGATGGTTGACGAATTCGTGGGCCGGGTCTTCGAGGGAGCGGCCGCGCCGCTGGTCGTCAGCCTGGTGAAGGACAAAAAGCTCTCGAAGAAAGACCTCGATGAAATTGCGCGCATGATCAGGGAGATTGAATGAACCTCCATGACACCGCGACCTCAGTCCTGTCCTATGCCCTCCAGAGTGGGCTCCTGCTGGTCGTCGGTCTGCTGCTGCCGAGGGTGATCCGCCTGCGCCATCCCAGGACGCTGCTCGTCTACTGGCGCGTTCTACTCGTCGTTGTCTTGCTGCTACCGCTCGCGCCGCTCGAGTGGGCCCGTCAGGCACCGCTCCCATACATGATGCTCGAGGGGCTGCAGGTCGAGGCGGTGGTGACAACCGCGCTGCCGGCGACGTTGCAGGGACTCAGCTGGCAGATCGTGTTCCTCATCGCTGCTGGAGTCGCAATGCTCGGCATCCTTCGGCTTGTCCTCGGCCTCGGCTATCTCAACCGGTGTCGACGGCACGCACAGCCGCTCGCTCCCACACCGGCGCCAGTTTCAAAAATCCTCGAAAAGCTCGGGCTCGAGGTGCCGTTCCTCGTCAGCGACAGGCTGACTGCACCCCTGACCTACGGTTGGTTACGGCCGACGGTCCTCTTGCCGGGTTCTTTTTGCGAACTCTCTCCAGATCAACAGGAAGGTGTCGCGTGCCACGAGCTCCTGCACGTGCAGCGGAGGGACTGGCCCGTGACCCTGCTCGAGGAGATGTTGCGCGCCGTTGTGTGGTTCCACCCGGCGGTGTGGTTGATCCTTCCGCGAATCGCGCTCAGCCGTGAGCAGGTCGTCGATGCGGACACCGTACGGCTGACCGGCAAACGCCGCCAATACCTCGATGCACTGTGGCGTGTCGTCTGTTCCAGCCAACAATCCGTCGCAGCGATGGCGGTGCCATTTCTTGGAAGACGCGACCTGGTGGACCGGGTGGCGCGGTTGAAAAAGGAGATCCCGATGTCCAAAGCCAGAATCGTGTTCAGTGTCCTCGTCCTTTCCATCTCACTCGCCTCGGTCGGAGCATTCGGGGCCAGCGCATTTTCGAGCCACTCTCAGCCGGCTCTCGCGATCTCCTCATCGTCGGCAACGGAGCAGTCCGAAGGAGAGAAACCCAAGAGCTCCGACCCGAAGCTCGAGACGACTTCAGCGGAGTCACTCTGCGACGAGATCACCCATCCGGTGGTGGTCGAAAAAATCAATCCCAAATACCCCCCGTCAGCGCGCGAGGAAAAGGTCATGGGGATGGTGACCGTCGAGACCGTGATCAACGAAGAAGGCGTGGTGGAAGATATTCAGGTCATCGAGTCACCCGACGATCGACTCTCAGCGGCAGCAATCGAAGCCATCCAACAGTGGCGGTTCGAACCGGCGTTGTGCGACGGCACTCCAGTCGGGGTCTATTACAATCTCACTATCAATTTCCGGCTCCAATAGTCGACGCGAGGGGCCACAAAAACGACCTTCTGGGAGGCCTTCTGGCCTCCCTTTTTGCCGTCCAGAGCCCCGCACCATCGTGATATAATTTGCATGAGTCGTAAGTTACGGGCTCGACGCATTTTGGAGTCTTTCTCCGAGTCCCTCCGGCCTCGTCCGGAGGCTGTTTGTCTACCGTCGCGATGCCGGGGTGTCTCAGTTGTCGATCAGTGGCAATCTCCGAACAATGCCGTTCGCGGACCTGCTGCAGTGGGTCTCTCAGAGCCGCAAGACCGGCACTCTGTCCGTTGAGGGTGAGCCCCATAACAAGAAGATCTACTTTCGCGACGGCCTGATCGCGGCCGCGTCATCGGAAAACCCGAAGGAGTTCCTCGGCTATTACCTGGTCGGATGGGGCCTGCTGGGCGACGAGGAGCTGCAAGAGCTCCTCGACATGCAGGAGCAGCACGGGACCCTCCTCGGCGAACTCCTGGTGATCATCGGGCGCCTGAGCCGCGAAGACCTCCAGCACATCCTGCAGGTGAAGACGGAAGAGACGATCTACGAGCTCTTCCTCTGGACACAGGGTGATTTCCGCTTCCTCGAGAACATCCTGCCGGCCAAGAAATTCCAACCCCTCAATCTGCCGGTCGAAATGATCGTGCTCGAGGGCGTTCGGCGCAAGGACGAGTGGGCGCGGTGCACCGAGCACATTCCGGACGAAACCTATATCCCGAAGGTCGTGAAAGCAGTTGATGTCGAGCAGCTCGGTGAGATCGAGCTCAACATTCTGCGCGAAATCAACGACGAAAACAGTATCGAGAACATCGCACTGCAAAATCGGATGGCGTTCTTCCACGTCCTGATGTTTGTCTTTCAGGGCATGAGCCATGGACTCTTCGAGGTGCGCGCACCGGGTGACGAAATCACGGCCATCCCGGGTTTCTCCAAGGGATCGTGGATGACCTTGATCCATCAGGTCGAGGAGATGATGGCCGAGGGAGAATTGCTGGCCGCCTTCCAGCGCCTCGGCGAAATTCGCGACAAATACACCTCGGAACCGGACGTCACGAAACAGGCGGACGAGGTCCAACAGAAGCTCGAAGACGCCGCTCGAGAGCTCAAGTTGACCAGCTCGGCAGTCCTCGAGCTCGCGATCCCGTCCACCGAGCTCACCTCGCTCACGTGCAGTCCCCAGGAGGGTTTTCTGCTTTCACGGATCAACGGCGCATACTCGCTGGGTGAGATCCTGAAGATGATTCCCGGTTCGGAGCTCGAGAACAAGCTGCTCGTCAACAATCTCATGCAACGTGGTGTGGTCCGCCACGGGGATCAGTGAAGATTACTATCATCCGCGAAAGCGGTTGGTGAGGCCCTGGCGTGACTGAAACACCGCTGAACTCCGTCGTGACCGTGATTCTGGCGAAAGACGAGGAACGGTCCATCGCCGAGGCCGTATCGGGAGCACGACGGTACTGCGGACGGGTCGTGGTGATGGACGGGCATTCGGCGGACCTCACCGTTGAGCGGGCGCGTGCCGAAGGAGCTGAGGTCCACGCCGATCCGGGCAAGGGCAAGGGGGCGGCGATCCGGGCCAGCCTTTCACTTGTCCAGGAACCGGTTGTGGTGTTCATGGACGCGGACGGTTCCCACGACCCGGCTGATATTCCGCGTTTGGCCGCGCCGATCGCAGCCGGCGATGCGGATCTGTGCGTTGGCTCCCGATTCACAGGAGGCTCGGAGGAGCTGTCGATCACCGTCGGCCAGCTGATCCGCACGATCGGCAATATTTCGATGAACATCGCGATCAACAAGCGGTGGGGCGTTGAACTCACCGACACTCTCAACGGATTCCGCGCTGCTCGGAGAGAGGCGGCCCTCGAGGTAGGCCTTCGCGAAGACATTCACACCATCGAACAGGAGATGGTCATGAAGATGCTCCTCGCCGGCTACAGTGTGGTCAATATCCCGACCCACGAGTACAGCCGCCAGCACGGTGAGAGCCATATCAAGATCTGGCGGCAGTGGCCGCGTTTCGTGGGGTGCGTTGTCAAGCACGTCGTGGCCGTCAACCGGCCTTCTTCCGAGCGATCGCGTACATCGACAGATTCCAGTTGACCCGCCCGAGACGACAGTCGACGAAGTAACGGCCGATCCACCACGTCAGCGATTCTCTCGTGAACGGGGAGATGTGATCCGCAGGTCGCCGAGTGATCAGGCGGTGCAACCACTCGGCCAGATTCCAGCGCGTAGAATCATATGGTGGAGTGAACACGATCACCGTTCCGCCGGGGCGCAACACTCGACACATCTCCTCGAGTGCCCTTTTGGGTTCGACAATATGCTCGATCACGTCGGTGCATAGAACGACATCGATCTAGGCGGAAGCGAGAGGGAGATTTCCGTCGAGGTCCAGCAGAACCGGACTCGAGCCGGTGAGTTTCGCGGCGGCGAGCAGTACCGGGTCGTGATCCGCAGCAACCGCAAAGTCATGGTTGCGCGTCGTTCGGGCGAGGATCGAACCCGCGCCACAGCCGAGGTCGACGACCGTCGCTCCGGGTTCGAGAGCGGCCAACTCGCGCCGAATGATGTGGATCTTCCGGTGGTCGATCCAGCGAAAAAGATTCTGATATTTCGGACGGCCGTAATAATCTGAGAATGATGGTCTCTGGAGATCAATCGCCGAATTCACCCTCGAATGCTACCAAAGCTGACCCGTCCGGGGCGATGACGCCGCACGAACGGTCCCAACGTTGGCAGGTGGCTGCTGTTGTGATGGTGGTCGCAGGGTTGGGATTTGTGCTCGTCAGGGCTCAGTGGGCCGGCGGTTTCAGTTTCGTTGCCGTCGTCTGTCTCGTTGGGGGTTGGGTCGGCGTGTGGACGGCAGCCGCCCTGGGTGCCGGTCGGCCCGTTGCCCGGTGGGTTGGCGCTGGCGACGAACAGCTTCAAAGCGACCCCTTGATAGCCGTGATTGCCGGTGCGGGCGTATTGGTTGCCTGTGCGGGAGTCCTTTCCGTGTGCGGCTGGTTTCGGCCCATCCCACTGATGACGGTCCTTGCTGGATGGGCCGTACTCGGCTCTTTCGGGCTCAAACGATCCTCCGGCCATGTGCCCCGTTTGGGGGTCGCCTCGGTGTCTCTTCTCGGGCTCGCCGGGGTTTCCCTGCTGGTCGCCGCGACCGTATCGCCTTTTTATGATCAGTGGCACCAACATCTCGGATTCCCGTGGATCTGGCTCGCGGACGGATCCGTCCACCCGATCCCACGCAACTGGTACTCCTACATGCCGGTCAATGCGAGCCTGCTTTATGGCTACGGTCTCAGGCTGCTCGGTCCGTGGTCGGCCCAGGCCGTTCACTGGTGGTGTGGAGTGGTCACCGTTCTCGCGGTCGCCCGCCTCGCGGGTCGCGCTGAAAAACGCTCGGCGGCGATCTACGGGGCCATCGTTCTCGCGACCACACCGACCTTTCTTCGTCTCACGACGGTGGCGGGATCCGACTTGGTGGTTTCGGTCTTTGCCGCCGGGTCGTGGCTTGGTCTCGTTCAAACTGCCGGCAACGGGAAACGGGCGCCAAGGTGGTGGGTCTTTTCGGGTGTCTGCGTCGGGTTGGCAGTGGGCGCCAAGTACACCGCTATCGGAACAGTTGCCATCCCGATCGCAGCGGCGGCGGTGGCTCTGCACCGACCATGGCGAGCGAAGGGAAGTTGGCCACAACTGGTTTCAGGTGCCTCACTGGCCCTCGTCTCGTCGTTGGCGGCATTCATGCCGTGGGCGGTGCGTAATCTCGTTGCCGTAGGCAACCCATTCTTTCCCTTTGCCAACGGTCCTTTCAAGGCCATTCTCAAGGTTCCATTCGAAACCGCCGAGCGGTATTCGGCCTGGCTTTCGGGTTCCGATTTTTCCCTGCGCCACATCGTTGATGGGCTCGATTTCGGCACGTTTGGGGGGCAGATGGACGGGTTCCCGACCATCGGGCTCCTGTATCTGGGGCTGGTCCTCCTGGTGCCCGTGTGCTGGCGCCGACTCGATCCGGTCTTGAGGGCGCCGCTTCTCGTCGGGGCGATCGCGGGGTTTGCATTCTGGATTGTCAACCTCCACGTCCACCGATACGTGGTGCCGGTGCTCCTGCCCGCAGCCGTGCTGATCGGCGCTTCGCTCGCTGCCACCGTGGACGGCGCAACACGAAGAACCCGTGCGGGTCTGATAGCGCTGCTGGCCGTTGCGATTTCCTGGAATCTCTCGACGACCGTCTCTCGGGAGGGGTTGGATCGATTGGGGTCCACCCTCGGGGTCGTTGACGAAGAAGAAACTCTCCACCGTTGGGTGAGCTCATACATTGCGTTGGATGCCGTCAGGAGCCTCCCCGAGGGCTCGAGGATCCACCTCGTTGCAGAGGCCAGGGCTCTAGGGTTCGAGCGGCCGGTCGATATCGAACATCCCTTCGGGGCGCCCCTCATCCTGGAGCTTGCCCGCCAGAGCCAGGATCCGGGGGAGATCGCCGCCGCGCTTTCAGCGGGCGGCGTCACCCACGTGCTGACCAACCGCTGGGAAGCCCTGCGAATCGCAGAGATGCAGGGAAGGGAAAGGTATTTCGAGTATTCCGATCCTGCAACAGCGGCGAAACTCGAGGCTTTTTCGCACCGTTGCCTCGAGGAGATCTGGAGTGAACGCGGGGTCAGTCTCTACCGGCTTGAACCGACCTGCTCAATTGACGGAATGGGTGCCGGGGACCTCGCGAATTGGTAGTGGCCGCGCTTACACCGTTCGCGAATAGGTAGGTCCGCCAGTTGTCGAGCCGAGGTAGCTGTCGAAGGGCATGCAGAGGTTGCGGAGAAAGAAACGGCCTCGGCTCGTGACCTGGATTCCAGCATTGTCGATCTCGACCAACCCGTCTGTACCCATCTCTTCGAGCGCTTCCAGTGCGGCCGCGAAGTGGACGCGGGGATCGACCGGGTATCGTTCCTCAATCCAACCGAAGTCGAGTTTGAGGGCGCAGATGATGCGATGGATCGCGGTCCGCCGGAGCTCATCCTCGGGGCTGCGAAGGATGCCGCGCTCGATCGGGAGGTGGCCGGTGGTACAACTCTCCTGGTATCTCACGAGCTTCTTTTGGTTGGCGGCGTAGGCGCCGGCAACGTCACCGATCGAGGAGACACCAACCCCCACCTGGTCGGAGGCTGGCTGGACGGTGTAGCCCATGAAGTTGCGATGCACCCGGTCCTGGTCGAGGGCGGTGGCGAGCTCGTCATCCGGCCGGGCAAAATGATCGAAGCCGACAAAACGATAGCCGGCGTCCGTGAACTCCTCGGCGGCGCCGACAAAGAGGCGAAACTTCTCCCAACCTCCAGGCATGGTCATCCCTTCGAGCTGTTTCTGATGGGGCTTGATCCAGGGTACGTGAGCGTAGGAAAAACATGCCACTCGATCGGGATTCAATTCGTCGATGACCCGGCGGACGGTGCTTCGGAAGGAGTCTTCGGTTTGCAGCGGCAAACCGTAGATGAGGTCAACGTTGACGGATGTGAAGCCGAGCCGGCGGGCTTCCTCGGCCTGCTCACGGGTGAGCTCGAGCGGCTGCACGCGTTGCACCGCCTGTTGAACGGCCGGATCGAGATCCTGGAGTCCCATCGATAGCCGGTTGAAACCGAGATCCCGCAGTGTCGCGAGGTGCTCCATCGTCGTTACACAGGGGTCGATCTCCAGCGCGACCTCGGCGTCCGGACTGAGCTCGAAGCGCGAGGTGATGGCGTCGAAGAGCTGCCGGCACTGTGCGGGCGACAGGTAGGTCGGGGTGCCTCCGCCCCAATGGAGTTGGCTGAGAATGTTGCGAGGCGCCAGGGCTTCACGAAGGAGATCGAGCTCGGCCTCGACCGCTTCGAGGTAGGCCACCTCGGGGCCTCGTCGCGGCGAGATCACCACGTTGCATCCGCAGAAGGTGCAGCGCTCCTCGCAGAACGGAAGATGCACGTACATCGAGAGAGGCTCTTCCGGGTGCCTCGAGGAGATTTCGAGACGTTCCCGGTAGGCGGCCTCGTCGAACTCCGGTGAGAATTGGGGCGCTGTCGGGTAGGACGTGTATCGCGGACCAGGCTGATCGTACTTCTCTAGAAGTTCGGGGGAGAGGCCGGAGAGATCGAAAAATGTGGTCATGAAGGGCGCCTGGTCCGCGAAATTCTGAATTCTGAATTCTGAATTCTGAATTCCCGTCCACCCCCCCGGCGCTCAGAGGGCGGGTGGGGGAGATTTCCGAATTCCGAATTCCGACTTCCGAATTCAATCGCCATAGCGGAACCCCTGCACCGTCCGCACAAAAGTTTCCATGGCATGAACGGGAACATCTGGCGTGATGCCGTGACCGAGATTCGCGATGTAGCCGCGTCGAGGGGCCGCCTCGAGCATCGCGCGAGTCCTCCGCGCTATCTCGGCATCGGGCCCCATCAGGACTCCGGGATCGAGATTGCCCTGAAGGGCGTGATCGGGCAGGGCCCTGGCCGCGCGCTGCAGGTCGACCCTCCAGTCGAGACCGAAGACCTCGCACGGAAGCTCCGGCAGATCGTGAAGGAGGTGGGCGCCACCGTTGGCAAAGTAGATCCGGGGCACACCAAGGTCGTTTGTTGCCTCCAGAAGGCGTCGAGCGGGGCGCAGGGCCCAGCGCCGAGCGTCCTCGGCAGAGAGTGCACCGACCCAGGAGTCGAAAATCTGCACCGCCTGGGCACCGTGTTCGACCTGGGTCTTCAGATAGGAGGCCATGGCGTCCGCCAGCAGGTCTACCAATCGGTCGAAATCCTCCGGGTGGTGGTGGGCGAAGGACTTCACCTTGGTGAACGACTTCGAGGTGACGCCTTCCACGAGGTAGGAGGCCAGTGTCCACGGCGCGCCACAGAAACCGATGAGTGCGGTTGCATCGTCGAGATCGGCACGCACCCGTTCGAGGGTCTCCGAGAGGTACTCGGTTCCGTTCCAGGGCACCGGAACCTGGAGCCTGTCGAGGTCCTCCGGGGAGCGCACCGGGTTGCTGATGTGGGGCGCTGGGCTGAAGGTGAGTTCGGCACCCATCGGAACGAGCGGGGTGAGAATGTCCGAGAAAACGATCGCCGCGTCGAGCCCGAATCGCCGGATCGGTTGGAGGGTCACCTCGGCTGCGATCTCGGGGGTGTGGCACATGGTCAGGAAGTCGCCCGCCTCACGCCGCACCTCGCGGTACTCCGGCAGATAGCGACCGGCCTGTCGCATGACCCACACCGGCGGGCGGTCTACCTCCTCTTTCCTGCAGGCGCGAAGGAACCGATTCATCGCCGACACCCACCGAGTAACACGATGGACCGAATTCTGAATTCTGAATTCTGAATTCTGAATTCCCATCCACCCCCCCGGCGGTTAGAAGGCGGGCGGAGGAAGAATCCGAATTCCGACTTCCGACTTCCGAATTTCATGAGGTGATCGCCTTCACCGCGTCTTCAAACGCCTCCACTGTTTCTTCGATGATGCCTGGGTCGTGGGCGAGGGATACGAACATCACTTCATAGGCCGATGGCGCGAGCATGATCCCGCGGTCGAGCATGGCCCGGTGCAGAGCTGCGTAGGTCTCTGCCGACTCGGGTCGGATGTCCTCATACTTTCGTGGCGGATCACCGTCCTGAAGGGCCAGCCAGAGGATCGACCCGACCCGGACGACTGACCAGTTGACGCCGAGCCGTGTGAGGACCTCGCGGAGGCCCCATTCGAGTTGGGCGCCCAGCTTCTCGAGCTCGGCGTAGGCCGCGCCGGCGTCGGCAAGCAGGGTCCTGAGCGTCACAGCGCCGGCGGCCATCGCCACCGGATTTCCCGAGAGGGTGCCAGCTTGATAGACAGGACCGAGGGGCGCCAGCTGCTCCATGAGATCGCGACGGCCGCCGTAGGCACCCACCGGCATGCCGCCACCGATGACCTTGCCGTAGGTCGCGAGGTCGGGCTCGATGCCGTAGTGGACGGCCGCGCCGTTGGCTCCGAGTCGGAAGCCGGTGATGACCTCGTCGAAGATCAAAAGGGCACCGTGACGACTGCATTCGTCGCGAAGCATATGCATGAACTCGGGACGTTGGATGAGGAGACCGGCGTTGGCGGGCACGCCCTCGATGATCACCGCTGCAATTTCGTTTCCGCGATCTTCCATCAGCTTCAGGAACGCCTGATCGTCATCGAGGGGCAGGACAGCGGTGTGGCCGGCAAAGCTCGGAGGCACCCCGGCCGAAGACGGGGTGCCAAAGGTCGCGAGACCGGAGCCCGCCGAGACCAGGAGATGGTCGGCGTGACCGTGATAGCAGCCCGAAAACTTGACGATCGTGTCGCGTCCGGTGGCGCCGCGGGCGAGACGGATTGCGGACATAACGGCTTCGGTGCCCGAGGAAACGAATCGGACCATCTCCAGATGTGGGACTGCCGACACAACGAGCTCGGCCAGCTCGACCTCCTGCCGACACGGAGCACCGAAGCTGAGCCCGCCGGCGGCAGTTGTCGCCACCGCCTCGACAACGTCTGGATATGCGTGGCCGAGAATCAGTGGGCCCCACGAACAGACGTAGTCGATATATTGGTTGCCGTCGGCGTCGAGGACGTGGCAACCGAGGCCCCGTTGCAGGAAGATCGGGTCGCCGCCGACAGAGCCGAAGGCGCGTACCGGTGAGTTGACGCCAGCCGGCATCAACTCGCAGGCTTGCCCATAGAGCTTCCGACTTTTCGCGCGATCGGTCACAACCAACCCTCAGAAAGAGCTTGCCGGCCGTGGTAGGTGATGATGATGTCGGCGCCGGCGCGACGGAAGGCGTGCCAGTTCTCGAGCACCACCAGGCGTTCGTCAACCCAACCGCGCTCCGCCGCCGCCTTGACCATCGAATACTCGCCCGACACGTTGTAGACCGCGAGCGGGTTCGCAAATGCCTCGTGGAGGTCTGCGACGATGTCGAGAAAAGCCAGCGCCGGTTTGACCATCAGGATGTCGGCCCCTTCTTCGATGTCGAGCTCCGCCTCGACCAACGCCTCGCGCCGGTTGCGGGTGTCCATCTGGTGCGATTTGCGATCGCCCGCTGTCGGCGCCGAGTGCGCGGCCTCGCGGAAGGGGCCGTAATAGGCGGAGGCGTACTTGACCGAGTAGGACATGATCGCGACGTCGACCAGGCCGTCATCGTCGAGAGACTCGCGGATGGCCGCAACCCGGCCGTCCATCATGTCCGACGGTGCAACCACGTCAGCGCCGGCACGCGCGTGAGCCAGCGCCATTGCCGCGAGGTGGGGCAGAGTGGCATCGTTGTCGATCTTTCCGTCGACGACCAGACCGCAGTGGCCATGGTCGGTGTAGGCGCAGAGGCAGACGTCGGTCATCACCAGGAGCCGCTCGCCGTACGCATCCTTGAGGGCTGCCACGGCCTTTGAGACGAGATTGTCTTCAGCCGCCGCTCCGCTCCCGTCGGGCGCCTTGACGCCTTCGTCCGGGACACCGAAGAGGAGGCACGCGCGGATTCCAAGCTCGAGATCGCGGCCAACCGTTTCCACCAACCGGTCGACCGACTGGTGGTCGATTCCCGGCATGGCTCCGATGGGCTCTGAGATGCCGCTTCCCGGTACCACGAAATGGGGTTGAACGAGCATCCGCGAATCGAGACGTGATTCGGCGACGAGGTCGCGCATGGCTGCCGATGCTCGGAGACGTCTGGGTCGATGTATCAGGTCTTGCATAGCTCCTCCGCGAGGGATTCGAATGTCGGTTCATTTGGGATCGAGCAGTCGATACCGATGGCGGCGGCCGCTACTCGGGTTGTCGGACCGAGTGCCCAATGCCTGCACGGCAGCGGCAAACCGCCGACACCCTCGAGATACAGCTGAGCCGCCCTCGGCGAGGTCAGAACGACTCCTTCGAGGCTGGGTCCAAGCGGTGGCAACTCTCTCGCCGGGGTCGGGTCCATTCGGTATACGACAACCGGGAGGACCTCGTGGCCCGCCTCGGTGAGTAAGGCTGGCAGCTCCTGACGCCGGTCGCGGCCGCAGGCAAATACGAAAGTTGCGAGTCCTTCGATTTCATCGATCAACTGCCTCGCAAGACCGGCGCCGGTGCCGGGCCCTACGACTTCGACTCGAAGACCTGCGTTCTGAGCGCTGGCTGCGGTGCTGGTGCCGACGGCGGCGACGGGAAGTTCCAGCAGTGTGTTGGCTCCAAATCGGCCGCATTCAGCGACGAAACGCTCGGGAGCGCGTGGGGACGCCATCACGAGCCAGGCGCCTCGCGCGAGATCCGGCTGGCGGTCCGTCACCGTGCTCCAAGCCTCGTCATCGTGCACATCGGACAGGCGTAGCACCGGGTAGGGGCGAATCTTGAGGCCACAGGGATCGATCAGCGATTGCAGATCGTCGCACTCCGACGGGTGACGCGTGATGAGGATGAAGCCGCTCACGCGCCGACCACCTCCGGCATCGCCAGTCGCAGGGCCTCGAAGCAAACTCGGGCGGCCGTTTCCATATCCTGCGCCAGACTGCCAACCCGCGACACAGTCGCTTGGGTCGCCTCGTCATCGATAGCCCCCAGGACCGCCCGCAATCGGATACCGGTTTCGTCCTCGTTGGCGAGGCAGCCGAGAGGGAGATGACACCCACCCCCGAGCAGCTCCAGCAAACGCCGTTCGGCCCCCACACAACGCGCCACTGCCGGGTCGTGTAATACCGAGAGCGGCTGGGTGGTCTTATCGTCGGCGCGGGTCTCGATGGCAAGCGCGCCCTGACCCGGAGCGGGGAGCATCACCTCGGGCGTCAACTCCACACATTCGAGATCATCAATATCGAGATCGAGACGTCGAACGCCGGCTGCGGCGAGCAGGATCGCGTCATAGTCGCCGTCGCGCAGCTTGCGGATTCGAGTCGGCACATTGCCGCGCAGGGCGCTTACCGCGATTTCCGGGCTCGAGGCGAGTGCCTGGGAGGCGCGGCGCAAAGAGGACGTTCCGAGGACAGCACCCGCAGGCAGACCGAGGGGATCGGCGTGGTCCCTCGCGAGGAGATCTCGCCGAGCGAGCAGGAGATCGGCCGCGTCCGCACGTTCCGGGATGGCGATGATTTCCAGCCCGTCAGGTTCCTCGGTCGGCAGGTCCTTGAGCGAGTGGACAACCAGGTCGACCTGGCCGCCAACAAGGGCGTCCTGGAGTTCCTTGGTGAAAAAGCCCTTGCCCTCCATTTTTCGAAAGGCCACGTCCTGGATGCGATCTCCCCGGGTCTTGACGATCTCGATGGTGCATTCTGTGTCGAGGCGGTCGGAGACGAGGCTGGCGACGTGGCGAGCCTGCCACAGGGCGAGATCGGAGCCCCGCGTGCCGAGGCGAAGGGGCGATTGGCGGGTCAACGGTCACCGCCTTCGCTGGACCCATTGTTGTCTTCGAGCCCATTGAGGAAGCCGTCGATGACCGCGCTCGAGTGATTGGCGGCGGCGCCCTTGAGTCCCTTCAGGGGGACCTGCACCAACCGCTTCACGAGACCGGAAGCCATCCGCTCGACCGCTTCGCGGTCCGATGCGTCGAGGTGGGCGAGCTCCTTGGCAAAGCTGTGGCGGACGGCGCGCTCCGCCATTTCCGCGTACGATTTCTGGATGCTGCGGGCGGCCGGCGACAGCGCGCGGTCGAGGAGGTGGCGTCTGAGGATCGTGAGCTGATGTTCGACCAGCTTTTCGCAACGGTCCATCTCCTCGAGGCGGCGCTGGCGGTTGATCTCCGCCTCGTCTCGCATTTCTTCGATGCCGTGGAGCACCGCGTGAGCCAGACTGCCCGATTCAGGGGCCACATTTGGAGGCATCGCGAGGTCGATCACCAGAAGCTCTTCACCCTCGGGCAGGCGATCGCGGACCGAGGCCACTCTCTGACGGTCGAGTAACGCTTCCTCGGAGGAGGTGACGGCGATGATGGTTCCGACCGAAGGTGGGTCTGTGATCGCTTCCTCGAGCGAAATTGTCGAGATCTTCGGGTCTCCTTCCGCCATTTCCTGAGCACGGGCCGGCGTGCGGTTGGCCACAATCACGGGACGGGCATCATCGTTTGTGCGAACCAGCTTCAGGGCCTGTCGCGCCATCTCGCCGGCGCCGAGAATCAGAACGGGCGCCGAGGAAGCGTCGAGATGCTCGTTCAGCTTCCGTTCGACCAGGGTCACCAGAGATACCGGTCGTCGAGTGAGCTCGGTCTCTGTTCGAACACGCTTCGCGAGGTGGAAGGACTCGTGAAAGGTCTGATCCAGGATGCCACCGAGAAGCCCGGAGTTATGGGCGATCTCGTGCGCCTCCTTCGCCTGTCCCGTGATCTGTGCTTCGCCAACCATCATCGAATCGAGGGCGGAGGTGACCCGAAAGAGGTGGCGCACTGCGGACCGTCCGAAATGGACATAGAGGCTGTCATCGTCGGGCAGTTGGCACTGACCGTCGGTCAGGTCGGCGAGACTGCGGCGAAGGTGGAAGAGCAGGGGGTTGGTGTGGATCCGTGTTTCCCCGCGGAAGTAGAATTCGACCCGGTTGCAGGTCCCGAGGTAGACGAGCTCGGAAAATCCTGCGAGACGGGCGAACTCGACCAGGTTCTCGCGCGGAAAGTCGGCCGGAAGAGCGGCCGCCGCGAGCTGGTCGACATGCACGGTGCGATACGAGGCGCCGACGACGCCGATACGATCCAAACCCAGTGCCTCCCGGCAGGATTCTACGACACAACGCGGCGCAATTCAGTCACCGAGGGGTAAAACCCGCCTGGACTCGGTCGCATGTTCCCGTGAGGGCGGGAATCCGTGCCGATTTCCACAGGTCAAAGAGGGCAGGGAATCCAGACGTGGAAGGCAATTCAGCCGAGCTTGGGAAAAATTTCACAGAACCGTTGAGAAATTCCTGAGACAGGAGTAGGCTCGATGCTGGAGAGCAACGCGGGCCTCATCCGCGTGTCCGAATAGATCCAAACAGGGGGTAGCAACGGGCCTATGAGTCAAGCCGTAGGTTTCATCAGCTCGACGCTGGGCAAGAAGATCTTGATGGCCGTTACGGGCGTCATTCTCTTCGGTTTTGTGGTCGGCCACATGCTCGGCAATCTGCAAATTTATCTCGGTGCGGAGCGGCTCAATCACTATGCGCATCTGCTGCAGGCGAACAAGCCGTTTCTGTGGACCTTCAGATCGGTGATGCTGTTCTGCGTTTCCGTCCACATCTGGGCCGCCGTGATGGTGTGGCTGCGCAACCGCGCCGCCCGCCCGGTCAAGTACCGGCGTTTCAACCCGCCGGGGTTGGATTACGCGGCGCGCACGATGGTGTGGAGCGGTCCGATCCTCGCCCTCTTCATTTTCTACCACCTGTTGGATTTCACGGTGGGAACGGCGAATCCCGATTTTGTCCGCGGTGAGGTCTACCACAACGTCCTCGCGAGCTTCAGCAATCCGCTGATCGCTTTGGTCTACGTCGCCGCCAATCTGCTGCTGGCCTTCCATCTCTACCACGGGTTGTGGAGCCTCTTCCAGACCTTTGGCTGGGACCACCCCCGGTACGGCTGGGTGCGGCGGGTACCGGCGGTCTTTTTCTCGGTGCTCCTTGGCGCCGGCAACATCTCCATCCCGTTGGCCGTGCTGACGGGCGTGGTGAAGTAGGGAGGTGACGGAATGAAACTGGATGCACGCATTCCGTCGGGACCGCTGGCCGAAAAGTGGCAGCGGCTGAGAGACGAACTCAAACTGGTCAGTCCGGCCAACAAGCGGAAGCACACGGTGATCGTCGTCGGCACCGGCCTTGCCGGTGGAGCCGCGGCGGCGAGCCTCGGCGAGCTCGGATACAAGGTCAAGGCGTTCTGCTATCAGGACAGCGCCCGCCGCGCGCACTCGATCGCCGCCCAGGGCGGGATCAATGCGGCCAAGAATTATCAGAACGACGGCGACACGGTCTATCGGTTGTTCTACGACACTATCAAGGGTGGGGATTATCGGGGGCGGGAGGCCAACACCTACCGGCTTGCCGAAGTCTCCAACAACATCATCGACCAGTGCGTGGCCCAAGGAATCCCCTTCGCGCGCGAGTACGGCGGCTACCTGGCCAACCGTTCCTTTGGCGGCGCCCAGGTTTCGCGAACCTTTTATGCCCGAGGCCAGACCGGCCAGCAACTGCTGCTCGGCGCCTACGCCTCGCTCAACGCGCAGGTTGCTGCGGGCACGGTCGAGCTCTTCACACGTACCGAAATGCTCGACCTGGTGGTCATCGACGGCCGCGCTCGCGGCATCGTGACCCGCAATATGGTGAGCGGTGAGGTCGAGTGCCACGTCGCCGATGCGGTGCTCCTGTGCACCGGCGGTTACTCCAACGTCTACTTCCTTTCGACAAACGCAAAGGGATGTAATGTCACCGCAGCCTGGCGCGCCCACAAGCGCGGCGCAGGATTTGCAAACCCGTGTTTCACCCAGATCCACCCGACCTGTATCCCGCAGGCTGGCGAATACCAGTCCAAGCTGACACTCATGTCGGAGTCGCTCCGCAACGACGGTCGCGTCTGGGTGCCGAAGGCGGTCGGCGACGAACGCGCCCCTGGAGACATCCCCGAGGATGAGCGCGATTATTACCTCGAGCGCATCTATCCGGCGTTTGGAAATCTGGTGCCCCGCGACGTGGCGTCGAGGAACGCCAAGAATGTCTGCGACGAGGGAAGAGGGATCGGCCCAGGGAAACGCGGTGTTTACCTCGATTTCGCCGAAGCCATCGAGCGCCTGGGCGAGGACGTCATTCGCGCGCGCTACGGCAACCTCTTCGACATGTACGAGATGATCACGGGTGAAAACCCGTACGAGGTGCCGATGCGAATCTACCCGGCGCCGCACTACACGATGGGCGGCCTGTGGGTCGATTACTACCTGCAGAGCACCATTCCAGGCCTCTTCGTCTTGGGCGAGGCCAATTTCTCGGACCACGGCGCGAACCGGCTGGGTGCGTCGGCGCTCATGCAGGGCCTCGCGGATGGTTACTTCGTGATTCCCTACACCCTTGGAGAGTACCTGGCAAGCGTCAAGCTCGATGGCGTCAGCGCCGACCAGAAAGAGTGCAGCGAGGTCATAAACGAGGTGAGCGACCGCAGCGAGAAACTGCTCTCGATCAACGGCTCGCGTTCGGTGGATTCACTCCACAGAGAACTCGGTATGCTGATGCTGGACGAGTGCGGTATGGCGCGGAACGAAAAGGGTCTCAAGGAAGCAATCGAAAAGATCCGCGCCCTCAAGGCCGAGTTCTGGTCCGATGTCCGGGTCACCGGCGAAGGTTCCGAGCTGAACCAGGAACTGGAGAAGGCCGGACGGGTCGCCGATTTCTTCGAGCTTGCTGAGCTCATGTGCCGCGACGCGCTCGAGCGCAATGAGTCGTGCGGCGGCCACTTCCGCGCAGAGTCCCAGACCGAGGAGGGCGAGGCCCTCCGGGATGACGAGAATTTCACCAACGTCACGGTTTGGGAGTACAAGGGCGAGGATTCCGAACCCGTAGCGCACACTGAAGATCTCGTTTTCGAGACCGTGACGCCCACGCAGAGGAGTTACAAATGAAGCTGACCCTGCATGTTTGGAGGCAGAAGAACACTGATGACAAGGGCGGCTTCTCGACCTACGAGCTCGACGATGTCAGTACCCATATGTCGTTTCTCGAGATGCTGGATGTCCTCAACCAGGATCTGATCGAAAAGAACGAAGACCCGATCGCATTCGAACACGACTGTCGCGAGGGCATCTGCGGCGCCTGCGGTTTCGTGGTCAACGGCGTCGCCCACGGCCATCAGAAGGGCAGCACGGTCTGCCAACTTCATATGCGCCATTTCAACGACGGCGACGAGATCACAATTGAGCCGTGGCGCGCCAAGGCATTCCCCATCCTCAGAGATCTGATGGTTGACCGTTCGGCCTTCGAGCGCATCCAGCAGGCTGGAGGATTCATCACGGTACGAGCCGGCAGCGCCCCGGACGCCAATGCGATTCCGATCCCAACCGAAACCCTCGAGCACTCGATGGATTTCGCTGAATGCATCGGTTGCGGCGCGTGTGTCGCCTCATGTCCGAACGGCGCGGCCATGCTATTTGTCGGCGCCAAGATCTCCCATCTCGGTTTGCTCCCGCAGGGCCAGCCGGAGAGGGCAGAACGCGCCCGGCAGATGGTCGAGGCAATGGAGCGGGAAGCCTTTGGTGCCTGCACGAATTTCCGTTCTTGCGAAGCGGTCTGTCCGAAAGAGATCTCGATCTCGGGTATCGCGAGGATGAACAAGGACTACAGGCAAGCGATGTTTGCCGGCGCTGCGGCGCCGGACGGCAAGAAACGGTAACGACCTACTCAATCAAACGCAAAGGGCGCGCTTCGGCGCGCCCTTTTTCTGCGGATACTAGATGCTCGATGCTAGATAGGAGGGCTCGGGGATTCACGGGTTTCCCACGGGTGGGTGGGCGGATCCAGCATCCAGAATCCAGTATCCAGCATCGATTGAATTGGCGGAATTCAGCCTAAAAGGGAAGTGATGATAATCCCAGCGACCATGATGAGGATTGCGGCGCCGAGGACTGCCATCGCGATCTCGCCGGGCGAGTACTTCGTGTCTTTTTTTCCCGGCCTCGTCTGAGGTTGCCGGCCCGGCTTCTTCTTTTTCTTGCGGGGTTTCTTTGACATGACATCGATCATGTTACCCGATCGGTGATTTCAGTGCGGTTGGTTCACTCGGCAGATGCTCGATACTGGATGCTAGATGCTGGATAGAGAATTTCGGAGTATCACTTCACTTCTGTGTGGGGTGGGTGGATCCAGCATCCAGTATCCAGGATCCAGCATCTTTCGGAATCAGGAACGCGCTTCTACGTACTGACTATTGTGAGCACACCAATGACTTCCAAACGCCGACTTTACGGTGAGGAGCTGTCCCGGGGTTCCCTGAACCCCGGAGACAGCTACAAAAAGGTAGGTATAATGGCGGGTATTATTGGTAGGTTGATAATGGATGGGGGCAGAAAATCTGCCCATACAAGGTGGGCATGCCACCAGCCTTTGAAGCCTTCCGGGCTCCCTCGTAACGAAACGAGCAGGGACTCAAGACTGATAACGACATGGCGATATATTTATACGCAATCTGCGTGCCCGATTTTCGTAACGTTTGGTGGCCTACAGTGTGTCCGAATGGCACGGTACGGTGTCGCAGTGTCCGCCTGAAGTAACAGGGAGGCGTGAAATGAACGAGCAATTGGAGAGAGCGCGCGAACGCCGCAATATTCTGGAACGGCTCGGGTCAAAAATCCCGGGGTTCAGCGGGTATCTCGAACGTGAGATGCGGCGCGAGGTCGACAAGCTGCAACGTGACTGGTTGGCGGACCAGGTGGACCGGGCACGATTCGCCATCAACGGCAAAATCCGCGAATGGACGCGAGACGGTCGCCTCGAAGGCCTCGACCGCGCAAGCAGCGTCGAAAAGGCTCTCGATCGACTGGCCAACCGAATCCGCCACGCGGATTATGGTTCGTCGGGGTTCTTCGACGCGGTCAAAATCGGTGAGGCCGAGCTGGATCGGCTCTATGAGTTCGATCTTGCCCTCACCGACACCGTGGAGTACCTCGCACTCCAGGTGGAACAACTCCCGGAAACCGCCGACGAACAAATGCTGAGCCGTCTCGTCGACGCGGTTGAAGGAGCAGACGAAAAATTCGACATGCGGGCGACAGTTTTCGAAGACGTGACCCGGACTGGAGGTGCGTGATGGCATTACTGGAGATTCTCGAACACCACGATCCATCCGGTGAAGAGATCGTCTATCGCTTTCCGCCGGAGGGCAGCGCAGACATCAAGCTCGGCGCACAGCTCGTGGTCCACGAAGCGCAGGAGGCGGTGCTCTACCGCGACGGGAAGGCGCTCGATACCTTTGGGCCGGGACGCCACACTCTGAGTACGCAGAACATTCCGTTGCTCGGGAAAATCATTGGCGCGCCCTTTGGGGGTGAATCGCCGTTCCGCGTCTCGGTTGTCTTCGTCAACAAGCGGACGTTCATCGACCAGAAATGGGGTACCCGCGAACCGGTGGTCTTCCGAGACTCCGAACTCGGCATGGTGAGATTGCGCGCCTTCGGGACCTACGCCTATCGCATTGAAGACAGCCAGCTATTCGTCAATACGGTGGTCGGCTCGCAAGGCCTCTTCGAAACCATTCGCCTGCAGGATTTCTACCGCGATATCATCGTTTCGCGCCTCAACGATCTGATGGGGGAGACCCTCAAAACGATCTTCGACCTGCCGAAGTACTACGACGAGTTGGGTGCGGCGGCCAAGGCAAGGGTGATCGAAGACTTCGCCAAATATGGGGTCGATCTCACCGATTTCTATATCAACTCCGTGACGCCACCGGATGAGGTGCAGGAGAAGATGGACGAACGGGCCGCGATGGGCGCCGTTGGCGACATGAATACATACATGCAGTTCAAGGCCGCTCAGGCGATCCAGGATGCGGCCCAGGGCGGCGGCGGTGGCGAAGGCGGTGGCGCTGCGAGCGCCGGCATGGGCCTCGGTCTCGGCGCCGGTTTTGGCGCCATGATGCCCGGGATGATTGCCGGAGCCATGCAGCAGGCGCAGCAGGGCGGCGGCGGTGCCGCAGCGGGCGCGGCAGCTGCAGGCACGGCTCAGGCTTCCGGCGGATCGTTCTGCACCGAATGCGGTGGGGCCGTTCCGGCGGCAGGCAAATTCTGTCCCAACTGTGGTCATGCGCAGGCTGGGGGCGGATGCTCCGCCTGTGGCCAACCGGTGGCCGACGGCGTTAAATTCTGCCCGAACTGCGGAACCAAGCAGGAATAGACCCCGGTGGGCGTTGCGTGCACTCAGTGCGGGGCCTCGATCGAGCCGCGTGCCGGTGAACGACTGCTCGAGTGTCCGTTCTGTGGCACTGCCCTGGTCGTCGACGGCAGCGCTACGCTCATCCACGAGGTGATGGCGCCGACGGTCGCGTATGAACAGGTGCCGGCCCACCTCCGGAGATTTCTCGGCGGCACCTCGACGGTTGCTGATCTCGATCGCAAGGCCCATCTGGGCGACCCCAAACTCGAGTATTTCCCGTTCTGGGCCTTTACCGTGACCGACAAGGGCGGTGAACGGGTCGTTCTGCAACCGGCGGCGCCGTCGTCATTGCAGGGGCTGCAGGGGATCGAACTGCCGGCCGGCAGCTCCCGGCCTATGGGGACGGATATCACCGGCGAGACTCCGGTCGTTGAACCTGAGGTACCTCTGGAGACGGCCCGTGAGTGGCTGACGGCGCGCCACGGCGAGGTATCGATTCGTCAGACTGTGCTCTACCACCTGCCGATGTTCAAGACGCCGTACTCGTGGCAGGGAAGGACATATCAGGCGGCGGTCGACGGAGTTTCGGGGAAGGTCTTCCCGGCAGACTTCCCAGCAAAGGCGGAGGCACCGTTTGTCGGTGTCGCCGTGCTTGCGGTCATCGTCTTCGGCCTCGAGGGGCTCGTCATCCAAAACCTGGTCTTCAAGCTCGCAGCGTATCTGATTTCTGCGGTGCCTATTCTCGGCATCGCGTGGCTGACGAGTCGGAAGGTCTGACGATGAATTCGGAATTCGGAATTCGGAATTCGAAATTTTACCCATCCCTCCTGACGTCGTTTCGGGGGACACCTCAACACTCAAATCTTAAATCTCAAAACCTGGAAACGGGTGTGGGACTGCGATGAGTGTGAAACCGCCGCCACCGCCACCACCGCCACCACCACCTCAAAACGAGGTTGCGCCGACAGTCGAGGCGAAGGTCAAACCGCGAAAAAAGAAAAGGGTGCTGACTGGCCTCAAGTGTGGTTCGTGCGGCGGATCGGTGGACGTGCAGGAGGGTTTCACGAACGTTTCCTGCCGCTACTGTCAAACGCCGCAGGCGGTCGTTGGGAGCCGGGGCATCGTCAGAGTGATGGTTCTCAACAAGCTCGAGCGGCAGGACGCCAGCGATGTCGTGCGCCGTTGGTTCCGCCGAGGGATCCGTAAAGATCCCGCGCTGAAGAAGGAGGCGCGGTATCAGGAAGCCTTTCTCGCCTGGTTCCCGTTTGTCCGCGCCCGTCTCGACGCGGTTGGCTGGGTGCTCGGCATCAGGGAAAAGAAGCGCAAGCGCGGCAACCGCTGGGAGACGGTCAAAGAACCGGTCGAGCGCCAGGTCGAGCGTGCGGTCGACCTCACAATGCCGGCCGCCGACATGGCCGAATTCGGGGTTCACCGGGTGGATCTTTCAGGCGACGAGGTCCAGCCCCTCGATGAGGATCTCTTGAGGGGCCGAGGGATGGTCTTTCGACCAAGTCGATCACTCGAGGAGACAGCGGTGGAGCTGAACGAACGGGCGATCGCCGACATCCAGCGCGCGAATCGGCTCGATCGGGTGACCTTCTCCTGGCTCGCGTCGTTGCGTCGCCGGGTGGCGCTCGTCTATTACCCGCTGTGGGTGGTGCGATACGAATTTCGCGGACGTACCTACCAGGTGCTGGTCGATGCGGAGGACGGCGACCTTGCCTACGCCAAAGCGCCGGGTAACCACTTCTACCGGGCCTTCAGCCTGGTCGGGGCGTGCGCGGGCGCGTGTTTCGTTGGGACCACAATTCTCCAACACGCGGGTCAGTTCCTCCGATCCGAGAACGGGCTGATGGGTCTCGGAATGATCGGTCTTGTTCTGGCTGGGCTGGTGTACTGGGGCTACTCCCAATTCCGCCATGGCGGGGTGGTCGAGGAAGGATCGGGTCTGGCGCGAGATCGCGAACATCAATCCCTGGTGGCGACCGTCAAGGACGTCGTGGACAAATTCCAATGACGCTGCGCCTCGTTTCACTCGATTGCCCATCCTGTGGGTCGGCCCTTCACGGCGAAGGGCTCGATACGATCTTTTTCTGCGACCATTGTGGCGATGCAGCGACGCTCGGCGAAGACGGGCTGGAAATGGTGGAGAGCGCGGCCCTGGTCCCGGCCGCCGGCCGTTCGGCTGGTACCTGGCGACCGGCCTGGCTGATCGACGCGGAAATCTCGGTCAGCGAGAGAGTTCGTCACAAGGGGCGTCGAAAAGATGGTTGGCAGGAGCAGCGCACCTTTGTGATCCCTGCTTTTGAGATGCCCCTCGGCGATCTCACCCGAATCGCGAGGGCGCTGTCCGAGGTGATCGGGGAGACCCGGGAGGTTCCCCGGGAGCCCATCCACGGGGGCACGCTCGATATCGATGACGCGGTGACCCTTATCCGTCACATCGTGATCGGCGATGAGGTGCGCAAGTCCGACATGCTGGCGTCGGTCATGGTCGATATCGAGGTCATCTCGAACCGCCTGGTCGCGATTCCGTTCGAGCCGGCCACAGATGGGTTGCGCTGTTCAATTACGGGAGTGACCGTCAAAATAGAGAACTGACAGCCGCCCATGACTCTGATGCTAGATGCTCGATCCTAGATCCTGGATCCGCCCACCCACCCCTTGACAATGTCGCCGACGAAATGAACCTTCGGTGGCATCCAGCATCCAGCATCCAGCATCCAGCATCCAGCCTCCAGCATCCAGCATCCAGCATCCAGCATCCAGCATCCGGTATCTGGTTCGGAAGCAATCCCATCACCGTGCGTATGCATACGTATGGATTCGTCATTGCTAAACTGCCGTTGCTCTCAAATTCGGAGGTGAAGCCATGGGTGCGGAGATATTTTTCTTCTTCTTGATTGTGATCCCGGTGGTGCTGTTTTTTGCGTATCTCCTGATACGAGTGCGCTACAAGAAGGCCGGTCCGGACGAGGCGCTGATCGTCTTCGGTCGCCGCAAGCTGTTCGGGAAAAAGGTCCGCTCCGAAAAGGGCGAGATCGAAGGCTTCCGCATCATTCGTGGCGGCGGCACATTTGTGTGGCCGGCGTGGGAGCAGTTCGAGGTCTTGTCGTTGCGCATGATGACCCTCGAGATCGACATGCCACACGTCTATACAGTTCAGGGCATCCCGATCAACGTCAAGGCGGTGGCCCAGGTCAAAGTCCAGGGCGACATCGAGCATATCCGCAGCGCCGCCGAGGGCTTTCTGGGCATGCCGGTGGACGACATCCAGGCGACCATCAAGGAGACGGTCGCGGGGCACCTCCGCGGCATCGTCGGTACGCTGACGGTCGAGGAGCTATACAGGGACCAGCGCCGTTTCCAGGAGAAGGTCCGCGAGGAGGCCCATGTGGATCTCGAGGGGATGGGCTTCGAGTTCCGCTCCTTTGTCTTCCGCGCCATCCAGGATGACCAGGGCTACCTCAACGCTCTCGGACAGCCCAAGATCCAGGAAGCTCTCAAGAACGCCCGGATCGCTACCGCCGGCGCGGACCGCGACGCCAAGATCGAGGAAGAGCAGGCGCGGCAGCAGAAGGAGCAGAAGCGGATCGGCGTCGACACCGAAATCGCCGAGGCCGACAAGGCCCTCAGCCTCAAGGTGGCTTCCATTAAAAAGGAGGTCGACGTCGCCGACGCGCAGGCGGTCAAAGCCGGCGAGATGGAGCTCAAGGTCCAGGACATCCGCATTGCCGATCAGGAGGTCGAGCGCCAGAAGCTCGAGCTCAACGCCTCCATCCGCGAGCAGGCGGACGCAAAGAAGTACGAGGCCGAGCGTCTCGCCGACGCCAAGAAGTACACCGTCGAGCAAGAGGCCACCGCCGAACGACTGCGTCGAGAGCAGGCCGCAAAAGCCCTCCAGGCCGAGGGCGTCGCCAAGGCGGAGGCCGAGTCGGTACAACGTCGGCAGATTGGTCTTGCCGAGGCCGAGGCGATCCTGGCCAAGGGAGAGGCCGAAGCCGAAGCGCGGCGCAAGTTGGCCGAGGCGCTCAAGCTCTACAACGAAGCCGGTCTTTCGATTGAGGCTCTCAAGGTTCTGCCCGAGATTGCGGCCGCGATTTCGGAACCTCTGTCGCGAGCCGGTGCAACCACTATTATTTCCAGCGGCAGCAACCCTGGCGACGGCACCGGCGCTGGCCGCTTGACCGACGACGTGGTCCAGGTCCTGAGCCAACTCGGGCCGGTTATGAAGCAGCTTTCGGGCGTCGACCTCAACAATCTCCTGCAAAACATTTCTCGGCTCCCGGGGTCGGTCGCCGACAAGCTGGATTCCAAGGAATCCAAAGGCGAGTAGGGTGGTTGCGGACGTGGAGTTGGAGTCGAGGAAATGAGTACTCAGCGCCAGCTCACGGCGCTGTTGCACGAGCTGCAGCACGCGCGTTCGCCTCTCGCTCAAGCCAGGGTGCTGGCGCGGGGGTGGCGAACTGTCCGCCAACTCAGCCCGACTGACCGCCGCCTGCTTGCCCGCCATGCTGGATTCGAAGGTGCCGAGGATATTCTCGAGGGTCTCAGCCAACGCACGGGCGGGTTGGCTCCGGCGATGCTGCTTCGGGTGCTGGCCAACGCTCGTGGCACCGACGGTTCCACCGTCTCAGAGCTGCTGGCAGCGTTCCGCGACCCTCGGCGGCGGGACGAGGCAATCTCCCTCGGTGCCAACCTCGCCAGTGATCTTCTGGCAGAGCCGGAAGCCGATGATGGCCCTGAATCCATTGGTGAGACGATCGAGGAGCTGCAAGCTGTCGAGGAATCGATCATCGAAAGCCCTGAGGAGGCTCTGGCCGCTCTCAACGCCCTCGAACCGGATCCCAATGCGGAGGATGAGCAAAAACCCTCGTCCGAGTCCGCGTCCGAGTCCATGCCCGAAATCGACGATACCCAAGAACCCGAATCGGAGCCCGAGGGGACGCCCGAACCGGAACCAGAGCCAGAACCTGAACCCCTACCGCCGCCCCCACCACCAGTTGTCGATTGGAGTCGCTGGCAGAGCGCAACGGAGAGCCGTCGGCCGGCGCCGGCTCCCCGCGAGGCGATTCGACCGTCAGTGTCGGATGCCGGCTCGAGGCGTTTCGAGGCCCGGGCCGTCATGGGGGCGCTGGGAGCCGAACAGTCCGTTTTCTCCCAGCTCCGGGTGCTGCGGCGCGAGCTCTCGGGTTTTGCGGGATCGAGCATCGGAACGTTGCACGAGCTGATCGAAGCATTTCCGGACGGCTGGGCGCGACGGAGGGCGCTCTGCGCCCTTCTCGAGGCTGGAATCCCAGCGGAAACCCGTGACGCCCTGGAGCTGGTTGCGTGTCTCGAACGCGAGCTCGACCGGCGTTGGTGCCTCGGTATCCCGGCCCGGCAGGGAGATCTCCGTGGTGCGTTATTGAGTCGGGCCCTCGATCTGGTGGAATCAGATTTTGCGAAGAGGCGTCTGGTTTCGATTGCCGGGTAGTCCTCGGGCGGAGGGTATTATTCGACCTCGCTGTGCATCCTGAGCAGCTCCTGGAAGCGTGGGTCGCTCCGGATCGGGTCCCAGGCCGGATCGAGTTCGAGGGTGGCCACCGATATCCACCCCGGGGTGGTCATCGCCGTGTGGATCGTCTTGACCGCAAGATAGGGCTCGTCGACCCGCGCGTAGATCCTGGCCAGCGTGATGAGATAGCTGTGACCGGACATGGCATCGACCGTCACCGGTGACAAGTCCACCGCGCGTTGTCCGGCTTCTATCGCCAATTCCTTTTCTCCGACGAGGGCGTAGACCCACCCAAGCGCGGCGTGGACCGCTGGATCACCGGGCGAGATCTCGGAAGATCGCTCGAGATACTCGCGAGCATCGACACAGGATGGCGACGTCGGCCCGGCGAGTTGCCCGAGGATTCCGCACTCGCACTCGGCGAAAGACCTGGTGAATACGATTTCTCCGATGGGGTCGGAGATCACGTCGTCGAGGGTGACGAGGGTGTCCATGGCGCCGTCGAAGTTTCGCTCGAATAGCGCCTGCTCATATCGGTAGATCCCTTGCTGGGTCGGGTCGTTTTCGGGCATCGCGTCGAGGACCTCGCGCGCCTCCTCGATCGCACCATCCTGTAGCAACAGGGTCCGAGCAAGAAATACATATGGATAAATATCGTCCGGGACCAGCTCGATGGCCCTTCGAAAGGTTTCGACCGCTTCGCCGTAGCGACGCACGCGGGAAAGGGTGGAAGCGAGGTCGAGAATGGTGTCGTGATTCTCTGGTTCCATCTCGGCCGCCCGCCGCAGCGCATCGATGGCTTCCTGCCATCGACCCTGGCGCCGGAGTACGAGTCCGATACTGGCAATAATCAGCGGATCATTGGGGCGACCGTGGGCCGCGAGACTGAACTCGCTCAGGGCAAGCTCGAAATTGTCCTGTCCCCAGTAGTAGTAGTAGCCCCTGGCGCGGTGTCCTTCGGGCAAATTTGCGTCGATCTCGTTGGCGCGCTGGGCGGCTGCATTTGCGCTGGCAAGACGTGGTGGCGTGCGGTCATACCGGAAGTGGAACATCAGGCTGTGGCTCTCGCTGAGTGCCGCGTGGGCGAGCGCAAAATCATGATCGAGAGTGACGGCTCGACTGAAGTGCTGTTCTGCGAGTTCGAGTTTTTTTCGCTCGAAGCTCCAGCTGTTCTCGAGACCTCTAAGATACGCCTCGTACGCCTCCAGATTCTCTGTAGGCCGAAAATCGAGCGCCCTTCTTTCCACGGAGTCTATCTCGACACCAATATTGTCGACGACGGCGTGGGAGATCGTTGACTGGATCGAGAACACGTCCGCCATTGGCCTCACAACCTGATCGGCCCACAACACCGACCCGTCTGCAACTCGGAGAAGTTGAGTTTCGACATAGAGCTGTTGGCTCGGTTCGGCACCCCGGTCCCACAGAACGGAACCTTCGAGAACATAGTCGACACCGATCTCTCTGCCGATCTCGTCGGCAGACCTCTGGATGATCGCGTCCTCGGCGACACCGACCCTCGAAACAAAACCGAGTCCTCTCACGGCGGCCAGTCGGTTGGTGGTTTCTTTGGTCAGACCTGCTGCGAAAAAGGCGTCATCGGACGATCCCATGTTCTCGAAGGGTATGACGAGGATCCGTGGGACATTGGGGTCTTGAACCGGGAATACCGATTCCTGGGTTTGCGTCCGGCCACAGGAATATGCGGCCATCAACAACCAAATGGTGACCAACGATAGGATCGCTCTGGAGTGCAGGGAATCAACGTTTGACATTACAGATCGTCCTCAGTACCCAAAATCATAGCGCAGCTCCCAGGAATCGATGTGACCGATTCCTATTACTCGGAGATTGGTCGAGATATTTCAGCCAGACGACTGGACCACCGCGCGCAGCCGATCCGCAAGCTGGGTGTAGCGTTTTCGGACCGTCGCGTTGTGGACGGCGCGTCCCAAGGCCCGCCGCGAGCCGACGATGACAACCAGGCGACGACCACGGCTGATCGCGGTATAGAGGAGGTTGCGCTGGAGCATGACGTGGTGTTGGTGGTGGAGGACGATCACCACAGCCGGATACTCGCTGCCCTGGGATTTATGGATCGTGCAGGCATAGGCGGGAACAATGTCCTCGACCACATCCGAGGGAATCAAGGTCGGCAGGCCATCGAAGCTGACGGTCAGCTCCCGTTCCTCGAAGTCGATGTCGGTGACCCGACCCAGGTCCCCGTTGAAGATGTCGAGCTCATAGTTGTTGCGAGTCTGCATTACCTTGTCGCCGACCCGGAACCGGCGCCAACCGACAACAAGTTCGCGTCCCTCCGGGGTCAGTGCCGCTTGCAGGCGTTCGTTGAGTCGGGTGACGCCAAGCTCGCCCCGGTGCATCGGTGACAAGACCTGAATGTCATCGATCGGATCGAGATTGAAACGCTCGGGGATGCGGCGGGTGGCGAAATCGATGGCCAGTTCCGCGGCCGCGGCAGGATCATCTCGGGCGACGAAGAAGAAATCGCTCGACTCAGGGTCTTCGTCCACATTTGGCATGTCCCCCGAGTTGATGCGATGGGCGTTCTCCACGATCAGGCTGCGGTCGGTCTGGCGGAAGACCTGGTCGAGCCGGATCACCGGCACACTCTCCGAATGAATGAGATCGGAGAGGACGTTTCCAGGCCCAACTGACGGCAGCTGGTCGGCGTCCCCGACCAGGACGATCCGGGTCCCCGGTGGCACCGCCTCGAGGAGCATCGCCGCCAGCTCGACGTCGAGCATCGAGACCTCGTCGATAACAACACAGTCAGCTTCGATCGGTTGCTCGCGGTGGCGGTTGAAGGCGCCCGTGATGGGATTGAACTCGAGCAACCGGTGGATGGTTTTGGCGGCCAGCCCGGTAGCCTCCGCGAGGCGCTTGGCGGCCCTGCCGGTGGGTGCGGCGAGCACCACCTTCTGCTCTTTGTGGCCGAGTATTTCGACGATGCCGCGGATGAGGGTGGTTTTGCCGGTGCCGGGTCCTCCCGTGATCACAACCACCTTTTCAGTCAGGGCCGCCCCAAGAGCCTCGCGCTGACGTTCGGCGAGACGAATGTCGAGTCGGCCCTGGTACCAGGCGAGAGAGGTGTTGAGGATGATGGGTTTTGATTTGGGCTTGGTTTCGAGGGTCTCGGCGAGGTTGAGTGCGACTGTCGCCTCGGCCTTTTCCAGACGCGGCAGGTAAATCGCAGGAGATTCATCCGCTCGCGGCAGGACCGAAACCTGCTGTCGAGCAATAAGGCCTGCGAGCGCCGATGGTAGCGCTTCGGCCTCAGTCTCGAGAAGGCTGGCCGCGGTCGCGAGAAGTGCGTCGTCAGGAACAAAACAGTGGCCCTGGCCGACAGCCTCTACCAGCGTGTGGAGGACTCCTGCCTCGAGCCGCTCCGGGGCGTCGTCCGGAATACCGAGCTGGCGCGCGATGCGGTCCGCGGTGAGGAATCCGACGCCGAAGACCTCCTCGGCCAGGCGGTAGGGGTTCGATCGCACGACATCGACGGCACCCGCACCGTATTTTTTGAATGCCTTGACCGCGATCCCCGGGGCCACTCCGTGGCCGGTCAGGAAGATCATGATCTGCTGAATGCCGCGGTGCTTCTCCCAGGATTCGCGGACACGCTCGACTGTGGAGGGACCGATGCCCCGGATTTCGAGAAGTCGCTCCGGTTCGTGTTCGAGGACATTGAGACTGTCGAGGCCGAATTCTTCGACGACCTGCGCGGCCCGCGCCGGACCGAGGCCGCGGATCTTCCCTGATCCCAGAAATCTCCGGAGCCCTTCGAGGGTGGACGGGGAGAGAAAGACGTAGGATTCGACCTCGAATTGTTCGCCGTACTTGGCGTGTTGGACCCAACGACCTGTGATGCGAAGTTCGTCGCCCTGGCGGACTCCGAGCAAGGGCCCGATGGCGGTCACCGAGGCGCCATCTTCCGGTTGCAGGCGCACCGCGCACCAGCCGTTCTCGTCGTTGCTGAAAAGTACGCGGCCGACGGCGCCCTCGACCGTTTCGCGGTCGACAGTTGTTTCTTCATCGGACATGGAATGGATTGTACGGCAGATCGCCGTTTCGATCACTTGTTGCTCAAGTTCTGATCCCGTGCTCGACCCAGAACTTCATCAAGGTCAGTGCCTGGGCCCAGCCCGACGCCCGATTGAGCATGTCCTGGGTGCCGACCTCGCCGTCTTCGTACACTCCCTCGACCAGCCGCACCACGGTTCCGTCCGCGTGAGCTTCGATGTCGATCTTGACCGTTGTCATATAGCCACCCGAGTCGACCGGCCAGCGAAATGCGAATCGGTCGGGACGGTTCGCCTCGACGACCTCGCCGGCAATCTCGCCGGTGAACTTCTCGAGACCCCAATCCTTCCAGCGGAAGACCAGCGAGCCTCCCGGTTTCGCTTCGAGGGCGGTACCGGAGGTAAACCACCCGTCGAGGCCTTCAGCGGTGGCGATCGCGTCAAAGACCTTTGAGGGTTCGGCGCGGACGATCGTGTCGAAACGAACCTCGCGTACGGTAGCCATAGGCGCACTCCCAACTGTCGATGTCAGGGGTAACCTTCCGACGCCGGCGCGTGATTCCAGGTGTTGGGGTGTGTCAGTGGAAAGCGATCGCGAAGAATCCGAGCGGGATGTAAAAGCCGAGTTCGGCCGCCAACACCAGCCCGAGACCAACCGAGGCGGCGCGCCTCAACGCAGATGCGAAGAGGCTTCGCTGGCGGCGAGTCACTATCAGCACTGCCAACCAAACGACCAGCGGGCCGGCGAGCCCCGCCACCAGGCACGACAGTACGGCGAGCTGAGCTGGGAAAAGGTCGAGGAGGGTGATCGCGAAGACATGCCAGGCTGCGGCGGTTGCCAACGCACCGACGGCCCCGAAGAGGGGCGTCAGGCCGAAGAATTTGAAGTCCTCATTCATGGGAATCTCCAGTCAGGTTTCCGGACCGGCTGTTCACCTACCTGATAACAATGTAGGTGTTGGACCGTCGATTGGCTAACATTCGGCGAAGGAATACAGAGGCCAGTTCGGAAATCTCAACAGACAGTTCCGGAGAGAACCACATTCAAGCCGCCCACTGTGGATGCCATCGGCGGCCACACTCGTTGCAGCGGGTGGGTTCGAAATGGGCTGCGATCGGAACAAACAGAAACGGCCAGACAAACAGTAGCGCCAGGGCTTTCAGCGACTTCGACCATCTTGGGCGACCAATGTTTTCTGACTCGCACGATGGGCATATGTCGTATGCGGTTGGAGGCTGGGACATTTCCGGGAGGTTGGCCAGGAAGTGCTTTCCATCGGTTTTCAGCAGTGCCCTGACTTCTTCCTGGTTGTCCCCTTTCACTATGAGTTTCACACCGTGATTGGCCTGTGAGTACAGCCAATTGATGCCAACGATGTATTCGTCCAAGATTTCCGTGAAAAAGCCGGCATCTTGAAGCAGCCCACGAGCGATGTGTGCATCCGGCAAGTCCCTGAAGGATGCCGCAAAGAAAAAGTCGCCCTCACTCGGCATGATGGGTTCGAGCCAATCTGGTTTGAAATCAAGCGTTGGCACGGGTTCTGACCGCGGTTCCGGTTTGGGTTCGACGAGTTCCGCGCCGCATTTGGGACAGTGTGTGATGTCACCGGCGTACTCGCCCCTGACCCCGAAAAGCTCGATATCGGGACAGTCGGCGTTTTCACATACCTTCGCCACCATCGGTATTCCTCTATTCAAGAATACGCACAACCCGCCAGAATCTTCACTCGATACGAAGGTCGAGGATCAACCCTCGACGTATCGCGGGTAGGTCGTCTTTGCGCGGTCGGCCTCGCTCAGGTCAACTGCTACCGTAAGAAAGGGCTGCCCGGAGGACGTCTGTCCGAGCACCTTGCCCTCTTCGGGCTCGACAATCCAGCCGACACCGGCGAAGTCGCCGCCTTCTGGGGTGGTCCCGGAGAGATTCGACGAGAGGCAAAACGCACCAGAGATGACCGCTGCGGCCTGGGCACCGGCGAGCCACTTCGGCGCCGTTGTTGTGGGAGTGGCGCGGGGGCATACGATGATCTGAGCACCCAGTTTTCCGTACTCGCGGGCGTGCTGGGTGAACCAGAGTTCGGTGCAGATGAGGAATCCGACTTTCGCGTCCCGGGTTTCGGCGATGGGGAAGGTTCCGTCTCCGCGCTCGTACCAGGATGCCTCCCAGAACCCGGGTTCGTCCGGGAGGTAATGTTTCGCATGAATGTCCACAGCCCCTGTGCCCGATTCCCAGACGAATCCGACGTTGCGATGCTTGCCGTCTTCAACGACGGGTCTGGTGGAGATGACCGTGGCCGGAGCCAACTCGTCGAGTCGGGTGATCCATTCGTCATGTGCGCGAACCGACTTTGTCCATTCGACTGGGTCGATGTCATCGGTTTGCGACAACCAGCGATAAAAGGGCATCTCCGGAAGCAGGACGAGATCGCTTTTTCGATCGCCGACGTGCTCGACCAGGCCTTCCCACGCATGGGCGAAGTCGGTGGTTTCATTCGGCATTTCACAGACAGTCAATCGCATCCCGGAACACTCCTCTCCTGTTCCCGGCCAAGCCCGGGATTCAGTTCGCCATTTTGATCGCCGCGACGTTGGTGACGTTGTCGAGGTCAGCCGCGGATCTTACTTCGAGCCGTACAGCCCTTCCCTCCGCGTACTTCTGAGAACCGTCGATGATCTCGAGAAGGCTCTGCGGGAGGTCGCTTGCGTGGGCGGCGGCGACCGCCTTTTCGCCAAGCGCAAACCCAACGTAGAAGAAATCGGTCGAGGGCGTCATGTAGAGCACTGCTCGCTTCTTGTGTTTGAGCCGCAGGGACCATCCCCACTTCTTTCCTGAAAACGTCCAGTCCTCAGCCAGCGGATCAAATTGGGATGCCATCAGCGTTTTGAGATCAGTCCACAGATGAGAAGCGTCGCCAAGCACTTCTGCAACATCCGCATCAGTGGGCTCCCGAGCCTTGTCGTCCAACGCGCTGAACGCCATCACCGCACCCTTTCAACTAGAACTGGTGACCGGAACGAGATGCTCTGGCATCTGGACCGCAACGACCTTGCCACGGGCACAGATCTCACCCTCCGCCGACACGGTGGCCTGAATCACGACCTTGCGGCCGGAAACCTCTTCCACCGATCCACGGACCTCGAGTGGGACGCCGAGTGGGGTGGGGCGGAGATAGTCCACGTGCAGGGATGCGGTCACGAAACGAAATGGCGGATTCGAGCCCATTTCGCGTCCAGCCTCCCGATAGGCCGCAGCAGCCGCAGTCCCGGTGCCGTGGCAGTCGATGATCGATGCGATCAGACCGCCATAGACGTAGCCCGGAATCGCGATGTGGTACGGCTCGGGAGTGAAAACGGCGACCGTCTCCTCGCCGTCCCAACGGCTCTTGAGCTGATGGCCGTGCTGGTTGAGCCGGCCGCAGCCGTAACAGAGGGCCAATTCGTCCGGATAGTGGTCCTGAAAGGCATCGTTGTTCATGGGGTGATCTTACAGCGTTCCGGGTCATCGGCAGGTGCGGATCCTCGGACAGATATGCGGGTCCGAGAGGGCTCAGGCGTCCGGGTCTTCGTCGAGCGCCAGGAAAAATGCTCGATCAGAGATGAAATGCACACCGCGCAGACTCGGGTCTTGAAGAAACTCCCCCTCAGCGTCAGCGGCAGGTTCGGTCCACGTGTCGACCTGGAGTTGTACCAACCACTCCGAGTTTTCCGATTCTTCCGTGACGATTTCTGCGAGGGCCTTTTCGACAAAGCCAACAGCTTCCGCGTAGCTCGATGCCGTCACGCCAAATAACTGATAGTACCCATTGGCGGACTTCGGGGAGTCCTCGTCCTCGTCCTCGTCCTCGAGCTCGATCAGCTCGTCGAGGGCCATCTCGATTTCGACTCGGAAAAAGCCAAGATCATCAGCGATCATGTTGCCTCCGGTTCGGTTCAGGGTTTGAAGCCCAACTGAAATAGGCATTTCCAGACTTCGGCGGCGTAACGGAACAGGCCGAAGAGGGAGATCACCGCGATTCCGCCGGTGATCCAGAGGTTTCGCTTCGTGACGCTGGCTAAAAGGAGAAAGACACCGGAAGCGAGAGCGATCAGCGCCGGCAGTATGACAAGAAGCCAGAGGCTCCACTGTGGCCACGGCCAGACCTCCTCGCCAAAGAGAAATCGCCACAAGAACCAGAAAACCAGGTGGTAGGCCAGGCAGAACGATCCGAGAACAGCGACAACTGCTGTTATCACCCGAATCCAAGCGGGTACTTTCCGTGGCTCAGCAGACCTGCGGGCGGTGCTCATCTTTCGAACCTATCATCCGCGGCGGTTTCCCTATCCCTGACCTCGTCGAGCCAGCCACAGCGAACCTCGGTCCGATCGTCGAAATCGCGGACATAGGGTTTGATGTCCAGCACCGGCGTGCCGTCGAGCAGGTCGACCCCCTCGATCCGCAGGATACGACCGTCGATGCCCAGCAGTCGAACGACCGAAAGCCCGATAGGGTTCGGACGCGACGGAGCCCGGGTGGCGAAGAGGCCCCGGAGTTCGGTGTCCAGGTACGGCACCACCTTGAGCTTGAATGCGGAGGCCCTGTGGAGATGACAGATCGCAATAATGTGGGAAAAGCCGTCAAGGTCCGTCAGTGCCTCGACGTACTCATCCGCGATCTCGATCGCGCCCTCGATCCCCCGCGCCCGCGACGGCTGGATCGGTGTGCCGCTAGTCGTCTGGTGCGGGCTGCGCACGAAACCGATCGGCTGATATTCGATCTTCATCCATGCCTCCGGCAATCGCGAAATCGGCCGCTGGAGCATCCCGGACCTGAAGTCGCGCTACTCCTCGATTACCTCCTGCGACAGATCGAAACTCGGAGTGTGGACCAGAAGAACCTTCGCGACCCTTTCAGTTCTGTTTTCATAGCTGAACCGATCTCCCTTGCGAATGATACAGAGATCACCGGCCGAGAGCTCGACGGCCTGATCGTCAACCATGAATCGGAGTCTGCCCTGCAACCCAAAGTAGAACTTGTCCGATCTCCTGGACCACGCAAGCCTGTGTCGCACCCCGGCGGGGACGGTAATCTCGGCAAACGACGAGCTGCTGGACCGGTCGGCGGTGTAGTCGCGGATTTCGAGGCCGTCAAAGTTGAACGGCGTCACGGATTCTTGTTCGATTTTCATATGAACTCCGACTCACGACACCATCATACGAGCCTGGTCATTTTCTGTGTGTGTCAGTCTCGTGGCGTGTAGTCCATTTTCATATACACGTCACCGCGCGCGAGCTCATCCAGCATTTGACGCAGCCGATTCTCCTTCGTTTGCGGCCGTTTCGCTCGATTGATCCAACTCAGGTAGTCATTCTGTTGATACGGGGGTCGGCTCCTGTATGCAGCAAGAAGCCCGCGTTCCACCAGTGCGTCGAGGACGAACTCGGGCATTTGCTGGATAGGCCGGGAGAGATTCGAAAAATCAGTGTTACTCATCATTCCTCAAATGGTACTGCGACCAGGGCCCCGAAATCAGCCGGCAGGCCTGCACCCAGCGCGGGACCGGGCTCGTTGGGGTGAGGTGTGAGGCTGTTCAAACGTGGTCCGCGCCGCCCTGGCTGTCCGTTGGGCTTGAATACTTCGACCTCAGGTTTTCGAGTGACGTCTCGAGGATCTGTCGCCATTTTCCCTTCATGATCAGGGCGTCGAGGATCGGACCAATGACTGGAATCGGAATTCCGCCCTCTAGGCCGTATGTAAATCTCGTGAAATCTCCGACCGCTTCGAAGTGCCAACTCGTTCGGTGCGGGATGCCCCTGGTTGCCACACCGGTCCAACCGGAGTTTTCGACGAAATCTTGAATTTCGGTTTCCACGGTTGCCGGCAGACCCATGACCCATGCCTTGTAGCGGTACCGCGCACCGTTTCCTCTTTCGACGTCCGCTGTCGGCGCAAAGTCCGAGGTGCCGTCAAACCAGTCGGCCCAATACCGCCAATCGGAGGCGTAGGCAAAGACCTCTTGGAGCCCAGCCTCGATGACAACGCTGTGCTCGATCTTGATCATCTGCTTCCACCTTTTATCAGAGAACGTGGGTCGATCGGAAGGCACCAGCTTTCATAGGCTCATCACCCAAGGCATCAGCTGAACCCATAATGCTGAAGCTCCGTGTCTCATATTCATGTGCTGGGATTCCCACCTGGGATGATAGTCGAGAACCTGTGGCGGCGCAAAAGAGGACCGACTGCCGAATTCGAGACTCGGTTCGCGACTGGGCGTCAGATCTTGGCGCCGCAGAACTTACAGTGGGCGGCGTCGTGATCGTGACCACCGGCGCCGCACTCGGGGCAGGCCTGGGTAGTGATCCTTTTCTTTGTGACGCCGGCGAGCTCGACCGAAACAATGCCGGTCGGGACTGCGATGATGCCGTAGCCCATGATCATGATCGCCGATGCCAGGATCTTGCCGAGCGGAGTTTGCGGCGCGATATCGCCGTAGCCAACGGTGGTCATGGTGACGATGGCCCAGTAGATGGAGACCGGGATGCTGGTGAAGCCGTTGGCCTCGCCCTCGATGAGGTACATCATCGAGCCGACGATGACGACGATGGTGAGGACAGCGCCGAGGAAGACGATGATTTTTCGGACGCTGGCTCGCAATGCCGCCGTCAGCTCGCTGGCCTCACCGACAAAGTGGGCTAGTTTGAGCACCCGGAAGACGCGCAGCAGGCGGAGGGCGCGAATTACCAACAGGGACTGAGCCCCCGGGATGATCATGCTGAGATAGGAGGGAAGGATGGCGAGCAGATCGACGATGCCGAAGAAGCTGCGCGCATAACGAGCCGGGCTGCGGACACAGTAGAGGCGCAGGAGATACTCGATCGTGAACAGGATGGTTACGACCCACTCGAAGGTGCGGAGCTCGGGACCGAAACGGGCGGCGACCAAGGACGAGCTCTCGAGCATCACCGCGATCACGCTGAGGATGATCAGCAACAGCAAAGCGACATCGAAGGCTTTGCCGGCCGGGGTGTCGGCCTCGAAGATGATCTCGTGAATCCTGGCTCTGGTTG